>Ga0187893_10000594_pt1 | contig 92674 bp, 73 predicted proteins | sample MA1701074metaG_FD_139574 | JGI IMG/M metagenome (GOLD analysis project Ga0187893, IMG submission 139574) | White microbial mat communities from a basaltic lava cave in the Kipuka Kanohina Cave System on the Island of Hawaii, USA - MA170107-4 metaG ... | reverse complement strand
TTCGCCGGGAGCAGTACTTCAAGACGGGCAGGGGCCGCGACGAACTGCGCCGACGGCTCTCGATCGCCGCGGGGTAGGCGGTCGCCGCGGCGACAGGTCGTGGGTTCGACTCCCATCGGCTCCCGTTCCCTCACCAAACCCATCGAACGTCGGCGGGAAGATGCGTCGGCGCAGGGCGCAGCCGACGTGAGGCGTATTACAGCCCCAGCAGTGCCGCGACGAAGCCGGGCACGTCGGCCGGCGTGACGCGGTAGTCCCCCGTGAAGTCGCCGCGCAGGATCGGGTCGAGACCCGGGAACGCCGCGCGGGCCGCGGCCGGGCCGGTCTGCAACACCGACTCGAACCAGCGGATGTCCTCGCCGTCTACTCGCCCGTCGCCGTTCATGTCCCCGCGGGGCAGACCCGGGTCGTTGATGACCGCGGCCCGCGCCAGCGGGTCGCCGACGGCCACCTGCTGCCAACTCAGCGCCGGGATGCCGGACCAGGCCGCCTCCGCGAACGTGCGCCCGTTCACGAGAAAGTTCTGATACAGGAACTCGTTGTCGGGGACGAACACGGAGAACGGCTCAAACACGTTTCCGACGCCGAACGTCCCTCCGGCGTTGATGAAGTCGCAGATCTGTCCCTGGTTGAAGAGCGTCGGAAGGCCGTTCAGGCCGCGGGCGTTGTACGACTCCAGCGTGTTGAAAATCGCGCCCGGCGCAAACCGGAAGCCGAAGATGTACGTCCCGTCGCCGGCCGGGTTCTCCCCGCAGCCGTTCGCGCTGTGGTTCTCGCCGTACGAGGCGTAGCCGACCAGCAGGCCCGGTTCCAGCGCGGGCGTGATGAACGTGAACGCATGGTCGTGCCGGACGGTCCAGCCGCCGGCCACGAGCAGGTCGCGGGTGTCCTCGTAGTCCGGCCCGCCGAAGAACGGGTCGGCCGCCGGCGGGTTGAACAGAAAGTCGTCATCAAGGTCGCCCTGGCCGCACGGTCCGTACTCGTCGAGGAGCACTTTGACCGCCGCGCGGTTGACGTACAGGTCCCGCGCCCGGTCGACGACCGCCTGCGCGTCCGCGAGGGAGCACGCATCCACGCGGCAGACGAGGTAGATGTCGCCGGCGGTCAGCGGCATCGCCCCGCCGTTGAACCACGCGACGTTGGAGACGTTGACGAACGTCTTGGCGTTCTTAATGCCCGCGCGGGGGAAGAGGGCGGAGTCGATCGGGTTCGTCTGCTTGAAATACGGATTGACGATCACGTTGTCGGCGAAACTGTCCATCGTCCCGCCCGCCTCGCCCGCGCTGAGGTTCTGCCAAAGCAGGGTCAGTTCGGCGTCTACCGAGGCGGCGGTGACGTTTCCGTTGAGGAACACGTTCACCGTCCCGCTCGGGTTGTCGCCGACCGTGCCCGCGCCGAAATTGATGTCGAAGATGCGGTGCGGCACGGGGCGGATCAGGGCGAGGGCGATGATGTCCGCCGCCTCGGGCGGACCGGGGGCGTCAAGAAACGCCCGCAGCGGGTTGCGCACCAGGTTCACGAAGTCCAGATAGGTGATCGTGTGGGTCAGCAGCGCGGCGTTGTTCAGGTCGAAGACGTGGGCGGCGGGGATGCCGGGGTGCGCGGCGAGGTAGTAGTCCTTCAGCGCCGTGCCGTCCGCCGAGGCGGAGTTGTAGACGACAAGCACCTGGGCCGGACTGATCCCGGCCTCCGCCCCGCGGGTCGATAGAAGTAACGCAGCGGCGACCACGGCGGATCGACGCGCCCCGCAGCGCAGAAATCTCACGATCACCCTCCGGCGGCACGGACCCACCGTGCGGCGCGTCGCCGTGCCGGCGGCAATTATACCCTGGATCGCAGGGCGGAATCGACCCGCAGCCCGACCGGTCCGCTTCGCGCCCGCGTATAATGTCCTCCGCACAGGAGCGCCCAATGATCCACCGTTTCCAACTCGGCAAGGTGCCCCCCAAGCCGCACACCGCCTTTCACGACGAAGACGGCAAACTCCTCATGGAGCATTGCCACACCCGCGAGGGCTTTGAAGGCCCGTTCTCCATCCTCTACTACCGCATCCCCCCCACCGACGAGAACGCCGTCGAACTCCTCGCCCTGTCCGGCTTCTGTCCGTTCGAGCCGCTGGCCGAGCAGCCCCTGCATCGCCGCCACATCCGCACCTTCGACCTCAAACTTTCCGGCGACCCGCTCGACGCCCGCCGCGTCCTGCTGTTCAACGCCGACGTTCAGATCGGCATGGTCAAGCCGTCGCAGCCCGCGCCGCGCTTCTTCGCCAACGGCGACGGCGACGAACTCTACTTCGTCTTCAAGGGTTCCGGCCGCTTCGAGACCCTGCTCGGCGTCCTGCCGTTCCGCGAACACGATTACGTCTACATCCCCCGCGCCATTCCCTATCGCATCCGTCCCGACGGACCCGCCGCGGAAATGCTCGTCATCGAGGGCCGCCGCTTCATCGACATCCCCGCCGAATGGCGCAACCGCGCCGGCCAGATCACCATGTACGCCCCCTACACCCACCGCGACTTTCACCCCCCGCGCTCCCTGCTCGCCTACGACGCCGCCGAACACGGCAAGCCGCCCTTCCGCCTCGTCATCAAGCGCGAAGACCGCCTCACCGTCCACCTCTACCAGCATTTCCCCTACGAACTCGTCGGCTGGGACGGCTGCGTCTATCCCTTCACCTTCAACATCCACGACTACCAGCCCAAGACCGGCCTCATCCACTTGCCGCCGACCATCCACCTGACCTTCGCCGGCAACGACTTCGTCGTCTGCTCCTTCGTCCCGCGGAAGGTGGATTACATGAACCGCGACGGCATGAAGGCCGTCCCCTGCCCCTATGGACACGCCAGCGTCCACATGGACGAGATCCTCTTTTACGTCGACGGAAACTTCACGAGCCGCCGCGGCATCCTGCCCGGCTCGATCTCGCTGCACCCCTCGGGCATCCCCCACGGCCCGCACCCCGGCACCTACGAAAAGAGCGTCGGCACCGACCGCACGAGCGAACTGGCCGTGATGTGCGACACGTACAAACAACTGCGCCTGACGACCGCCGCGCACGCCGTCGAGGACAAGGACTACCACCTGACCTGGGTGAACAAGGAATCCGGCGGCGACAAGCCGGTGGTGTATATTCCGTAACAACCGGCCGCGGACTTCGACCGCCTGAAAATATTGTGGCACAGGAGACTCGTCCGGGCGGCGCGGGCATCCCGCCGGTTTCATCTGGCTCACGGAGCGGTCTTGGAAGCGATTGACAGGAAAAAGCCGCGACCGTCGGCCGGCGATTTTTCGGCCATGGCCCGCGCGCCTGGATAAAATGTTCTCTAAACTCGCGCGGCTGCCAACAGAAGAGCGGCGCCGAGTTCTCGTGGCGGACGCTCTTTGACCGCAAACCTCCATGTTTGACGATCTCAAAGTTGACAGGACGGCATTTTCTGTCGCGGATTTCGCCGACGCGCCGGATGACCTCGCGTATTGGCTTCAGCGCTCGCCCGCTGAGCGCCTCGGAGCCCTCGAACTGATGAGACAGGTTTTGTATGGCTACGATCCGGCTACCGAGCGACTTCAAAGAGTTCTTGAAGTCGCTGAACGCCCATGACGTGCACTACCTGATCGTCGGCGGGTACGCGGTCGGCTACCACGGCTATCCGCGCGCCACGATCGATCTCGACGTGTGGATCGACCGCGACCCCCGCAATGCGGAGCGACTGGTGCGGGTGGTCAGGGAGTTCGGCTTCGACGTGCCCGACCTGTCACCGGACGTCTTCATGGCTGATCGGAAGATCGTCCGACTCGGGCGGCCACCCCTGCGGATTGAGGTCATGACGGCCGCTTCCGGAATCGAGTTCCGGCAATGTTACGAGCGCCGCGTCCGAGCCGTCCTCGACGAAGTCCCGGCGGACTTCATTTCCCTGCCCGACCTGCGGCGCAACAAGCGCGCCGCTGGCCGAAACAAGGACATCAACGACCTCGAAAACCTTCCCGGACTCGACGCCCCGCAGCGCTGACGATGCAGGCCCGCGCGCACTCCGTCGTTGTCATCGCTGCGTCGCCCCTTTTTTCCCCCGCCGCTGGGCTAGCACCTGACCCCGGAAATCAGGCAGACACGACACGCTGATAACGCTTTTTGTCCGTCGTGCGTGCGCTGCGACTCGCTTCCGGTTGAGCCGTCGACGTCTCCGCACGGGAAATCGCGCCTACGCAAAATACCGCCGCGCCTTGGCGAAGATTGCCGGATAGTCCAGCCCGTCCGCGCACGCCGCCTGCGCCCGCGACAACTCCTCCGCCGACAGGTCCACCCACTCCGCCGGCAGACCGTGATAGTGCTCCCGCGCCCGGACCCGCTGCCCGTAGACCTCGTGATACATCACGAATCGCGCCACGTCATGCAGCGCCGTCGGCCGGCCCACCGCATCCGCGCACGCCCCCCCGCACCGCTCACACAGCCGGTGCGGTCCGCTCGCATACAGCCCCTCCAGCAGTTCCCGGTCCGCCGCCGCCAGCGGCTTCGCATCACGGGCCATCGCCGCGTTGTCCTCGATCATCTTGAAACTCACCATGTGCGACGTCATGCCGCTCAGCCGCTCGTCCGACAGCACCGCCTTCACCACCGCCTGCTGCACCGTGATGTCATCCGTCTTCATCTTCTCCCAGCGGCTCTGGAACGCCCGCGCGCTGCTCTGCGTCTTCATTGCGATCAGCCCGATCCCCGCCTTGACGCACCGGTCGATCGCCCGGTTCATCTCGTCGTTCTTCTTCGTCCGCGGGTCGTACTTGAACATGATCGCGTCGACCGCCCCGCCCGCCGCCGCGTTCTCCAGCGCCGTCGCCCGCAATTGGTGATGGATCGAGAACCCCACCAGCCGGCACTTCCCGCTCTTCTTCAATTGCTCCGCCGTTTCCTTGTATTCCGCGCTCTTGGACCACGCCTCCGCCCCCTTCGGGTACTCCCGGTCGCACAACTGGTGCATGAACAGCAAGTCGATATGGTTCGTCTTCAGCGCCTCCAGCCGAGCGTCCACCATCTCCAGCATCTGGCGCGGCCCCTCCGTCGGGTGGCACTTGGTGACCAGGAAGATCTCCTTCCGCTTCCCCGTCCGCTCAAACCACCGCGCAATCTCCCGCTCAGCCCCGCCGCCCTCGTAGCAGTCCGCCGTGTCGAAATACCGGGTCCCCTGCGCGTAACTGAAGTCCAGCATCCGCTGCGTCAGCCGGAACGCCGTCCCCTGGTTCAGCACCGACACGGGGATCCCGCTGCGGCCCAGTTTTCGCATCGGCAGCGCCGGAAACGCCTTCGGCTCCTCCGCCCGCGCCCCCCGAACCCCCGACAGCGCCGTCGCCGTTACCGCCGTCGTCTTGAGGAAGTTTCGCCTGCTCGGCCGCATCGATTCGCTCATCGTCCTTCTCCCGTTCGGGCCTTACGCCCACCGGCCCCCGACCCCGCCATCATAGCCGACCTCGTGCCGTCGGACGGCGCCTCGCCCCGCCCGATTCAACCGGTCGCCTCGGCGACCGTAGTTCGCGCCTCGGGCGCAATGTCCCGACCTAATCTTCGGTTCTCACCACGGTTACGGAATTCCGCTGGCCGGCGCGCAGCCGCCGTGCTATGCATCCAGCAGGCAGGACGGGCCGGCGGTCGGCCCGCTGCGTTTCCGGCGCATCAGGGAACTAGCGATGGTCCCTCGAACCTTCGAAGAGTTGTGGACCTATTTCCCGCGGCTGATCGGTTTCCTCATCACGATCCCCCTGCGGTTCTTCGGGATCGACTTCGACTGGGGAATCCGGTAAGACGCCCCCCGGCCGGCCGTTGCGTTGCCGGCCGCTGTGACCCGGTCGTGCAAAGTTCCGCTTTGCACGACCTGCTTCCCGGAAGGCGCCCTCCGCCCGGAAACACGATATGTCCCCTCGACAGTTCCGAAACCTGCGCTTCCAACGCCGGACGCCCGACGCGTCCGCGTCTTACGCATCGAACAGGACTCCGCCCCGGTGCGTTGCCGGCCACGCGGAGTGCCCCCCTATCCCGGAGGTCTTCCCATGAACCGCGCTCGTCTGGTCCTGACGCTGCTGATCGGCGTCGGCGCCGCGTCCCTGATCACGGCCGCCGCCGTCGCCCACTGCGGCCGCTGCAAGGGCTCCGCCAAGGACATGTGTCGGCTGCTCGACGAAGGCAAGCTGACGCTCGCCCGCGCCATCGAAATCGCCGAGAAACACTCCAAGGGCCGGGCCGTCGCCGCCCATTGCGAGATGGAGGGCAGCACGCTCGAGATCGGCGTCTATTGCCTCGCCGGGGACAAGATCGTCGAGGTCGAACTCGACAACACCGGCAAGGTCACCGAGACCGAAGAAAAGAAGCAACTGCCCGGCGGACACGACGACGACCAGCACTGATCGTCGGTTCTCTTTCGCCGCCGGCTCAGTTCAGGAATCGCCGCAGATCGACCGCGTGACCCGCGTCCGCGACCGCGGTCCCGCTGCCCTCTGCGCACCCGCATCCCCCGCTCCTGCCGCTCGAACAACCGCTGCCCGAACCGCCCCCGCATCCGCCGCCTCGCCCCGTGCGTGCTCCTGCCGGCGCGATCAGTCCGGTCAGACTCGCCAGCACGTCCCGCCGGCTTCCGCCCGCGTCCGCCGTCTTGATCAGACTCAGTCCCCGGTTGCGGTCCCGCTGCGGTTCCTTCGCCGACCGGCTTTCTCCCTCCGCCGTCACGTACACCGCCCGCCGATCCCCCACCACCGGGCACTCGTGCTCGCAGATCCCGCACCCGATGCAGTAGTCGGTGTCGATCTTCGGCACCTTCCACTCGTACTTCACCACCGCGAACTCGCCCGTCTGCGGCACCTGCGCGAACTGCCCCTCGATCTCCAGCGTGTCCGCGTCGTTCCGCCGGATCGCGTGCGTCTCGTGAACACCGTTCCGATGAACGATCTCCACGTGATACGTCGTCGTCCCGTCGCCCCGGAACTGGTTCGGCCGGAACACCGCCGGCTCCGACTCGAACTCTCCCGGCCGCGGCAACTCGCCCACCGTCACCGTGCTCCGCGTCGCCGTCCGCACCACTTTCTTTCCTTCGCGCTCGATGAACTGCATCCGTTCCGAGTAGATCGCCTTCGGAGACGTCGGGCAGACCTCCTCGCACACCACGCACGGCTTCTTCATGCTCCACGGCAGGCACCGGCCCAGGTCGTAGTGCGCCGTCCCCAGCACCACCGGCCCCTGCTCCGCGTACGGGCCCAGCCCCAGTTTCTGCTCCAGTCCGATCCGCTGGATCGCACCCGTCGGGCACACCTCGCCGCACGCCGTGCAGTGCAACTGGCAGTACCCCATCCGGAAGTTCATCACCGGCGTCCACAGCGCCTCCAGGTTCTGCAGGTCGAACGGATACGGCTGGAGCACGTTCGTCGGACACACCCGGATGCACTGGTCGCACTTGATGCACCGTTCGAGGAACTCAAATTCCTCCGGCGACCCCGGCGGCCGGATCAGGTTGCCGGCGGAGAAGTCCTTGGTCGTCTTGCCGCCCGCCCGCGCGAACGGATAGAAGAGGAATCCCGCCACCGCCGCCAGCACCCCGCTGCGCAGCCGCAGGTCGGGCATAGCCACCTCGTGCCGCCGCGTCGGCAGGAACCGGAAACTGATTGCGTCGTGCGGGCAGTCCTCGATGCAGTTGAAGCACACGAAGCACTCGCTCTTGCGCAGTTGCGTGTGCGGGTCGCTGGCCGCCTCGCACGCGTTCAGGCACAGGTCGCAGTCCGTGCACTTCGCCGGGTCCCGCTCGATCCGCCACAGCGCGAACCGCGACAACGCCCCCAGCAGCGCCCCCAGCGGACACAGTACCCGGCAGAAGAACCGCGGAATGAACAGGTTCGCCGCCACCAGCGCCAGCAGCATCGTCCCCACCAGCCACGCCCCGATGTGCTGCTTGTAGTCGCCCGCGCCCGCCGCCAAACCCGGTACGCCTTCCTGAACGACCGTCGGCATGTTCAGCGCCGGCAGCACCGCCGCCGTGAAACTGCGATGCAGCAGGCAGATCGGGTCCAGCAGTCCGATCTGAAGCGTCCCGTTCCACTCGCCCCGCGTCAGCGACCGTGCCGCCGCAATCGTCCACACGACCCCGAGCACCCCCAACCCGACGAGCGCCGGCCGCCGCTTCCGCGCGTCCTGGATCACCGCCGACACGACGAGCGCGACCAGCCCCACGATGCAGCCGACCATTGCCCCCGCCACCATCGCCGCCAGACTGAACTGCCCGAAACACGCCACGAACATGGCGATCAGGATGTAGTACTTCAGCGAGTAGATTCCGCGGTAGCGGTTGGAGTCGAATCGCTCCTTCGCCGTCCGCGTGTTGAACACCCAGCCGATGAACTGGTGCAGCGTCCCGTACGGACAGATCCAGTTGCAGAAAACCCGCCCCAGCAGCAGCGTCGGCACGAGGATGACCACCCCCCATGCCAGCCCCTTGTAGACCGTCCCCGTCGTGAGGGCCGTGGCGATCCCCACCAGCGGGTCGATTTCCAGGAACTTGCTGACCCACGTCTGCCCGTGCCGCTCGTCGACGAACCGGAACGTCGTCGCCAGGCAGAACGTCAGGAACAGCCCGAAGACTGCGATCTGAACCAGGATGCGGACGGTCGTGATGCGCATCGTTTCAATCTGCTCTCCGCCGCCGGATCGCCGCCGGTCGGTTTGACGCGGTAGCGTCAAGATTCTCTTTGCGCCGACAACCCTGTTTCGCCGCGAGCCGAAGGCGAGCGCGCCTCACCCGACCGTCTCCTCCGAGATCAGCCCCGCCCGCTCGTACGCCCGCCAGTCCCGCGTCGCGAATCGCTTCGCTTCTTCCTCCGCAAACCCTCCGACGGCCCCGCCTTCCGCCGTCGGTGGTTCGTTGTTCGCTGTCGGTTGGGCATGATCCGATGCCTGCGGTCCGCGCCCACCCGCCTTGATCCGCGCCCCGATCTTCCGCTCCGCCAACTCCAGGTATCGCAACTGCCCCGGGTCGCGCCCCAGCAGGTGCTCCAGGCACCACGCGTCGCTCGCCACCGGGTCCACGCTCGCCACGATGCACGGCCGGCCGCTCACGCCCCCGATCGTCACGTCCTCCAGCCGCCCGCCCGTCGGCCCGTTCTTCATCAGGACCCGCGTCCCGTCAACCAGCATCAGCGTCGGACTCATCATCAGCCCCAGGTCGCTCACGATGTCGTGGATCGCCTGGTGGAACTGGTTCCGCCGCCCGCACAGCAGCCCGTACCAGTTCTTCACCCCCATGCTCGCAAAACAGAGGTTATGGTCCTTGATCGGCGGCAGGCCGATCACCTTGTCCGCCAGCCCCAGCGGCTTGTAGAACACCTCCCACGTCCCCAGCGCCTCGTTCCGCGACGGGTTCGGCTCCCGGTCCCGGATCGCCACCGACGCGAAGTTCGTCGCCGCCGGCAGCATCACCTCGGCCCCCGCCGACCGGGCCGCCTCCTGGATGCGGCTCTTCGCGAAGCACGGCTCCGCCTTCTCGATCGGGTTGTCCGCCACGATCACCCGCCGCGCCCCGGCCGCATAACACGCCCGCACCACTTCGCTCAGCACGTCCGGGTTCGTCGTCGCGCCCATCGCCGGCCCGCGGTCGAACGCCACGTTCGGCTTGATCAGCACCACGTCGCCCCGCCGCACGAACCGCTCCATGCCTCCCATCGGCCCCAGCGCCGCCGACAGCATCCGCCGGATCGACTCGAGCGGTACGTCTCCCGCCGCCGCCGCCCCGCGCGCGATGCTGACCCGCGGTTCCGACGCGCCCCATTCGTCGAAGACCGATGCAAAGTAATTACGTAGTTTTTTGCCCGGATACTTCGGCAGCCCCGCGTCGCCGCGCGGATCGTACAGCCGCCGCGCCCCCCACAGCCCCGCCCCCACCGCCGCCGCCGTCCCCCCGGCCCGCAGCAGCATCTCCCGCCGCGAGACGACGTTCAACTTCGAGGGTTCACGCCGCGGCTGGCTCGCCATCGTTCGCTCCCTGCGGACCGGGAGTGCAAAGTTTTTCTTTGCACCGCGCTTCCGACCTCATTTCGCCGCGACCGGAAGGCGAGCGCTCCGAACCGCTGCGCCCGAAGCCCCTGCGGTCCCGCGCGCCGCGCCCGGTTCCCGGCCCGATCCACCATTATATCCGTCCGCGCATACGCCCGCCGGTTCCGTTGTTCGTTCGTTGTTTTGCGTTTCCGATCGTCCAATTCCCATTTCCTTCCTCCGCCTTTCCGGCGCTCGTGTTACGATGCCCTTGAATCACGAAGGGCCCGCTCATGCCTCCCGGCGTCAAGCCGATCCCGGACGCCTATCCCGGCGCAACCCCCTACCTCATCTGCCGCGGCGCTGCCCAGGCGATCGACTTTTACCGTCGTGCGTTCGGCGCGGTCGAACGCTTCCGCCTCGAAATGCCCGACGGCCGCATCGGCCACGCCGAAATCACGATCGGCAAAGCCGTCATCATGCTCGCCGACGAATTCCCCGAGATGGGTGCCCGCAGCCCCCAGACCATCGGCGGCTCGCCGGTCAGCGTCCTGGTTTACGTCGAGGACGTCGACGCCTTCACCCGCCGCGCCGAGGCCGCCGGCGCGAAGGTCCTCCGCCCGGTGACCGACCAGTTCTACGGCGACCGGTCCGTCCACCTGGAAGACCCCTTCGGCCACCGCTGGGGCTTTGCCACGCACATCGAGGACGTCTCCCCCGACGAGGTGAAGCGCCGCGCCGCTGCCCGACACGCCGCACCCTGATACCCGCCGGTGTCGGTGTCGCCCGGGTTTGTTGTCGCGCGGGGGTTTCGGGATTGCAGGCGCGTCGGGCGCCGGTCGGGCGGGTTATTTCCGCTCGGCGATCGGAATATAGTCGCGCGCGTCGGATCCCAGATAAATCTGTCGGGGCCGGGAAATCTTCTGCTCGGTGTCGTCGATCAGTTCGAGCCATTGCGCGATCCAGCCGCTGACCCGCGGGATGGCGAACAGGACGGTGAACATGCTGACCGGGAAGCGCATCGCCTGGTAGATCAGCCCGGAGTAAAAGTCGACGTTGGGATAGAGTTTGCGCGAAACGAAATAATCGTCCTGAAGCGCGATCCGCTCCAGTTCCAGGGCGATGTCGAGCAGCGGGTTGCGCCCCGTCGCCTCGAAGACCTCGTCCGCCATGCGCTTGATGATCTTCGCCCGCGGGTCGTAGTTCTTGTAGACCCGGTGCCCGAAGCCGTAGAGCAGCCCCTCGCCGGACTTGACCCGCCGGATGAAGTCCGCCACGCGGTCGACCGAGCCGATCTGCCCGAGCATGTTGAGCACCGCCTCATTCGCGCCGCCGTGAAGCGGTCCGTAGAGCGCCGCCGTCGCCGCCGCCACGGCGCAGTACGGGTCCGCGTGCGAACTGCCCACGATCCGCATCGCCGTCGTGCTGCAATTCTGCTCGTGGTCGGCGTGCAGAATGAACAGCAGGTCGAGCGCGCGGGCCAGGACCGGGTCGGGCTTGTAATTGCGCTCGGCCACGTTGAACATGAGGTTAAGGAAGTTCTCCGTGTAACTCAGGTCGTTGTCCGGCGCGGCGTAGGGCAGGCCCACGCTGTGCCGGTACGACATCGCGGCCAGCGTGGGCGTCTTCGCGATCAGCCGGCAGATCTGGATCTCCCGCGAGCGGGCGTCGAAGATGCGGTGCGCGTCGGGGTAAAACGTCGACAGCGCCGCGATCGTGCCCATCAGGATCCCCATCGGGTGCGCGTCGTAGCGGTAGCCGTCGAGGAACTTCTTGATGTTCTCGTGCACCATCGTGTGGTGCGTGATGTCGTGCATCCACTGGCGGTACTGCGCCGCGTTCGGCAGTTCGCCGTAAATCAGCAGGTACGCGACCTCCAGGAAGTTCGATCGCTCCGCCAGTTGCTCGATCGGATAGCCGCGGTACCGCAGGATGCCCTTGTCGCCGTCGGTATAGGTGATTCGGCTGATGCACGCCGCGGTGTTGAAAAACGCCGGGTCGTACGCCATCAGGCCGAAGTCGTCCGGATCGGCCTTGATCTGCCGCAGGTCCGTGGCCCGGATGGCCCCGTTCTCGATCGGGATCTCGTACCGGGCCCCGGTGCGGTTGTCGACGATCGTGAGCGTGTCCTTGGCCATCGGTCATCCGGGAAAACAGGTGCCTGTCGTGCGGGACGCGGCGACGCTCGCCGGCCGATCGCGTGCGGGTCTCAACCCAGAAGATGGTTCACGGCATCCACCAGGTCCTGAATGTGGCGCCCCATCATCCACAGCGGGAGCATCAGCAGCCCCACGCCCAGCATCACCATGCACGCGCCGCCCGCCGACGGGAGTTGTTCGACCCCGCGCAGCCGCCCTTCCAGCGCGCGGGCCAGCGACGCGGCGCCCGGATCGCGCCGGTCCGGCGGCGGGTCCAGGTGGATGGTGACGTTCCGCAGCAGCGGGAACGACGTCAGGGAAAGCCCCCCGCCCGCGCCGCGCCAGGTCCTCCCCCGCCATCGTCCGCCCCAGCCCGCCTCGCGCAGGGCCTCCTCGACGATCTTCCGCCCGTGTTCGGCCGAGATGTTATACACCACCCATCCCGCACTGCGCCCCGGCAGGAGCCGCGCGAACGCCAGCCCCACCAGCAGGCCGTGCAGCGCCACCATCCACCACATGCCCGCCCGGGCCAGCGCCGCCATCGGCGCCGCCACCAGCGGTAGCAGCGCGCAGGTCAGCCCGGCGAAATCGGCCCGGCTGCTAACGAGACACGGTCGGGCCTGGCTGTTGACCAATCCAAGGAAGATAAAGTAGAGCGCGATGGGCGCGACCAGCACCGCCAGAAGCAACACGTCCGCGGGATGCACGCCGGCCTCCATCTGCGGGGACTCCCGGCCGCCTCAGCCGTCCGCGGACGCTGGCGCCGGCCGGACCGCTCGTGCGACGCGCCCCCGGCCGGCCCGGCCCCTCGTTAATTCTGATCCGGCAGCCGGCCCGGCGGCGCGATCTTGCGGTACCCGAGATATTGTATCACCTCGAGTACCTCGGTCCAACTCGGAAACGGCCGGTGGTTGACCCGCTTGTACTCGTCGATCGCCATCACGAACTCGAATTGCTCGGGAGTCAACTCGCCTTCCTCGGCGCTGCGGCGGGATTCGCTGCGGCGGCGGCCGGGGCCGCGGCGCCGCTCAAGGCCCGAGCGGCGATCCACGACGTTGCGCCGCCGGTCGTCCGAGCCGCGGCGCTCCCCCGCGCCCGGTGTCGGCGTCGACTGCCCGGCGTGTGCCGCGTCCTTTCCGGCAGGTATTGCGTCGTCCATTGGGGATCCTTCGCCTCGGTGCCGGTCCGCGTGACCTCGGCGGTAAAGGCCTCCCGCCTGTGTCCGCGCCGCGCAATCCGCAGCGCCGCGGGTTTTTCGGTCGGGCGCCTGGATTAAAACTCGTCCTCGTCGTCGCTTTCCAGTTCGTCCTCTTCGTCCGCGTCCCACGCCTCGTCGTCGTCCAGGTCGGTCTCGTCGTCGTCGTCCTCGTAATCGTCGAAGCCCTCGTCCTCGTAGTCCTCGTTGCCTGCCTCGCGCGCGCCGCGCACCTCGACGACTTCCTCCTCTTCGCTCCGATGTTCCGTCAGGACTTTCGACGCCGCATCCAGCGAATCGTCCGGCACGAACACCGCGATCCCCACGCCCTCGCCCCGCGGATCGTCCTCCTCGCCGATCTCCGCCGGGATGCCGTGTTCCCGCAGCAGCGCGGAACATCGCTCGGCCTCCTTCAGAGTGCCGGCGAACATGGCCGGTACCATCCCATCCGTCCGATCGCTGCGGGCGGCGTCCTGCCGGCCCTGTCGTTCCGTCTTGCGGGGCATGATCGCCTGCTCCTCGAACGTGACCGCGTTGCGGACACCCGGCGCGCCAGTGTAGAGAGGGTCAAGGGCGGGTCAAGCCCTCGGGACCGTCGCGACGTCCGGCCGCTTGAGCGGAATTCGGCGACCCCGCGCGCTCCTGACTGCGGCGTTTTCCGGGCCGGCTCGCCTTCCCTTGCAGCGGCGACGACCTGATTCTGCCGAATCCGCGCAGGCCAAGTCAAGCCCGACCCCGCCCCCCCCCGCAGCCCCCCGTCCGGGCGGTCTTCCCGGATGCCGGGCGTTCCGCGTGGTCCGTCGCTGGTGGACCAGCCCGCCCCTACGTCCGGCGGTCCAGCCGGCGGTACTGAACCGCCTCGCTGAGATGTTCGGACCGGATGTCGTCGGACCCGTCGATATCGGCGATCGTCCGCGCGACACGGAGCACCTTGTCGTGCGCCCGGGCCGAGAGACCCAATTCCGACATCGCCTGTCGCAGGATCGACTCGCACGTGCGGTCGAGCGGACAATACTCGCGCACGCGCCGCGGACCCATCCGCGCGTTGAGCATCGTGCTCTCGCCGCCGAACCGCTGCCCCTGCCGCTGCCGCGCTCGCTCTACCGCCGTCCGCATCGTTCCCGACTCGGTCCCCGGCTGGCCGCGGCGCAGGTCCTGGATATCCACCGCCGGGACCGACACGTGGATGTCGATCCGGTCGATCAGCGGGCCGCTTACCCGCGCGAAGTATCGCTCGATCTGCGGCGGCGTGCATTTGCACGGCCGCCGCGCGTCCGTGAAGTAACCGCACGGACACGGGTTCATCGCCGCCACCAGCATGAACTGCGCCGGGAACCGGACCGAACTGTGCGCCCGGGCAATGACCACCTCGCCGTCCTCCATCGGCTGGCGCAGCGTCTCCAGGATCGAACGCTGGAACTCCGGAAACTCGTCCAGAAACAGCACGCCGTGATGCGCCAGCGAAACCTCCCCCGCCTGCGGCGTCGTCCCGCCGCCCACCAGCGCCGCCGCACTGGCGCTGTGATGCGGCGAACGCACCGGCCGCGTCGCCATCAGCGACGCCCCCGCGGCCAGTTCCCCGGCCGCGGACCAGATCCGCGTCGTTTCGAGCGATTCGGCCCACGTCAGCGGCGGCAGAATGGTGGGCAGACACTTGGCCATCAGCGTCTTGCCCGCCCCGGGCGGACCGATCAGCAACACGTTGTGCCCGCCGGCTGCCGCCAGCGTCAGTGCCCGCTTGGCGAACTCCTGCCCGCGCACGTCCGCGAAATCGACCTCGTACCGCCCCGCCCGCTGCAGCACCGCCTCGCGGTCCAGCCGCACCGGCTCCAGCGGCAACTGCTCGGTCAAAAACCCCACCGCGTCGGTCAGCGAGCCGACCGCGATCACGTCCAGGCCCTCGACGACCGCCGCCTCGTTCGCGTTGTCGTGCGGAACTACCACGCCCCGCGCGCCGCGCTCCCGCGCCAGCAGCGCCATCGACAGGGCGCCGCGGATCGGCCGGACGCGCCCGTCCAGCGCCAGTTCCCCCGCGACCACGTATTCCCCCAGCGATTCCGGGACCGACCCGTCCTCGGCGAACAGCATCCCCAATGCGATCGGCAGGTCGAGCGCCGGTCCCTCCTTCCGCACGTCGGCGGGGGCGAGGTTGATGACCGTCCGGTTGCGCGGCCCCGCGTACCCGCAGTTCCCGATGGCCGTGCGGATCCGCTCCAGACTCTCCTTCACCGCCGGGTCCGGCAGGCCGACGATCGTGGCCGTGGCGAAGCCGCGGTCCGCGACGTTCACCTCCACCTCGCACGGGACCGCGTCGATCCCCGCCAGCGTCACGCTTTGCAGCCGGACCAGCACGGGCGGGATTGTACGAACGGATCGCCCGCGGCGGTATCAGGTGAAGCGGACCTTCGGCGCCTCGCGCTGGGCCGCCTCCGTCAACTCGAAGAACTCCTCCTCGCGGAAGCCGAACACGCCGGCGACGACGCTCGTCGGGAACATCGCGATCGAGGCGTTGTAAACCTGCACGAGGTTGTTGTACTGCTGCCGCGCCGACGCGATCAGGTTCTCGCTCGACGCCAGTTCCCCCTGGAGTTGCTGGAAGTTCGCGTTCGCCTTGAGGTCCGGGTACGCCTCGGCCACCGCGAACAGTTGCCGCAGCAGCCCGCTCAGCATCCCTTCCGCCGCCGCGACCCCGGCCGGCCCCCGGGCAGACACCGCCTGGTTCCGCGCCGCGATGACGCGCTCCAGCGTTTCCTTTTCATGCGCCGCGTAGCCCCGAACCGTCTCGACCAGGTTGGGGATCAGGTCGTACCGCCGCTTCAGCACCACGTCGATCTGCCCCCACGCCGCCCGCACGGCCATCCGCCGCGCCACCAGCCCGTTGTAGGTCAGCATCAGCCACAGCACGACGACCGCCGCGACGCCCAGTCCGATCATCCAGGGTAGGGTCATGGTATTGGCCTCGCACGACAGCGGACCGCCCCGGGCGCGCCGCGCATCGCTCCGCGGAACCCGATGTACCGCAGCCGCACCACTGCGCCCGGCGCGGCGTTCCGGAGGGTGGGCCCGGAACCTGCCGGGACCGCCGCGTCCCGGCCCCGCGCGCCCGCAACGATACCGACATCGGCCCGCGGCTGCCACCGCGAAAGGAACGCCGATCCAGTCTACGTTTGGCGCAATCGCCCCCCCCGGTTTCGTTTCGCCCCCCGGCCCCGTTTCGCCCCCCGGTGCTGTTTCACCGCGACGCGCAGCGGAGCGCTTTTGTGGTATGGGCTTTCCGCCCGAAAAACCCTGTGCCACCGGCGTCTCGCCGGTGCCGCTGGTGCGAGCATGTTCTCTCGCCCCTGACTCCGGAACGCTGATCCAGTGTACCTCTTGCCGACCGTGCCGCCCCGGCCCGCCGCGTGGTTCCCGGCCGGCGGGACGGCGCTTCGCGCGACAAGAGACACCGTGCGCCGCGACACGCTCAAAACCGCCGCCCCGGAATCTCAGGTCGTTTCAGCCATTTTCAGGCCTTTTCAGGCACCCCCCACCTCAATTTCAGGGTGCCCCCGGAATGTCCCCCGAGCGGGCGACGGCCACGATGTTGCCCCCGCGCCCGACGACGCGCTCAGCCAGCGCCACGGCCCGCTTGATCGTCCGCACCAGCAGGCCGTCGCCCCAGCCGACCTGCCACCGCCGCGTGCGCAGCGACATCACGCGGAACCCCGCCGTCTCCAGCGCCCGTCGCAGCGACCGCGGCGTGAAGAACTGCATGTGCGGCGACGGGTCGCGCCGTCGCATCCGCTCGGCCGGCAGCATGCGCCGTCCCAGCACGAAGAACAGATTCTCGAACTCGTTTGGCACCTCGACGGTCAGCATTCCGGCCGGGTCGAGCCGCCCGCGAAGCCGCCGCAGGGCCGCGAGCGGATCGCACAGGTGCTCGATGACGTGGTTGGCGTGGATGAAGTCGAACGCGCCCGACGGAACCCCCCCGGGCGGAACGCCCGTGCCCTCATCCATCGCCTCGCCGCCCGCGTCGATCTCGGCGCGGTGCGCCTCCAGCCCGCGATGCCGCCGGACAAACTCCACCGCGTCCGCCGACACGTCGATCCCGACGACGCTCCAGCCCCGCGACGCCGCGTACGACAGGAACGATCCCTTCCCGCACCCCACGTCCAGCAGCCGCCGACCGCCGAGCCACCGCTCCACCCGCTCCAGCCGCCGCCGCAGGTGCGGGGCCGCCTCGTCGCCGCGGTCGCCCGCCATCCCCGCCCCGGCCTCGAACGCGGCGTAGTAGTCGGCGGTGTACAGCCGGGCGAGTTCCTCGTCCGAGCCGGGCGGGTGCAGAAAGACGTGCGTGCAACCGCCGCAGCGCCAGACGCGGCGGTCCGGCGCGACGAGCAGGTGCGCCGCCTCGTAGTCCGCGCCCTCCAGGTCGCGTCCGCCGCAGATCGGGCAGCGCACCGCAGCATTCTGTTCGTCCCGCTCAGACATCGGGCGCGTGCCGCCGCCGCGCGACGAGCAGCCCCTGCGGCAGGGGCAGGACGACGGCGTCAAAATCCGGGTCACCCGCCACGCCGCGGTTGAACCGGTCGATCGCGTCGCGCTGGGCGCGGGCCGCCTCGTCCGCGGCCTCGTCGATCCACCACGTGTTGGAGCCCAGCGCGTTGTGCGCGGCGAAAACGCCGCCCGGCCGCAGGTGGACCCGCGCCCATTCAAAGTACGCCTCGTACTCGGTCTTGATTGCGTCGGCGAAGACGAAGTCGAACGACTCCGGGCCGAACTCCGCCGCCAGGCGCGGAAACTCGTCCAGCGCCCGGGCGCGGCGCAGTTCGATCCGCCGCTCGCCGGCCGCGGCGAACTCCCGCGCGGCGAACGCGGCGTGCGCCGGCTCCGGCTCAAGCGTGATGAGCCGTCCGTCCGCCGCCAGCCCGCGGGCGATCCACAACGCGGAGTATCCGCCCAGCGTCCCGATCTCCAGCGCCCGCCGCGCGCCGCGGCCGCCGCCGGACGTGGCGGCGAGGATCATCAGGAACCGGCCGGTCTCCGGTGTGACGGCAATGTCGGGCAGGCCGGCCGCCGCCGCGCGGGACGCCAGCCCGTTCAGCCCGCCGCGCTCGGCGGCGAACACCGCGCGGACGTAATCGAGAGAACTCTGCCAGCGCTGCGGCGACATCTCGATCATGGGCCGTGTTCCTCCCCCGCCGGCGCGATCGGCCAAGCAGGGATCGTCGCGTCCCCGGTCGCCTCCGACGGGCCGGCCGGCCCAATCAGTGTATTGCGAACGGCTCCGTTGCGGCGACTTTCGCATCGGGCCTGGGCGGCCCGTCGAAAATCCTGTGGCACGGGCGCGAAAAACCTGTGGCACGGGCGTCTCGCCCGTGGCTGCGTGGGCGCCCCATCCCGTGCGCAGCAGGGATGGGGGACTGCCGCTTGCCGCCGCGCGTGGCTTGGTCCAAGAGGTCTTCCATCTGTTTGACGCCCCCGGGCTGCCTGAAAAAGTCCGGGGTCGCCTGTGGCGGCCGGCGGGGGAGGGTATGATGGGTCTTCACGGATCGCTCGGACCGGCTGCGTCGGCCGGTCAGGACGGTCAAGAGATGCCACCCATGTTCTGAACCGTGCACCGGCTGGCGTACGTAGCCCGTTCGCCGGGCACTGAGGTGGAGGGTCTAATTCCGATCCGCATAAGACACCGCGACAAATCCGGCTTTTGGCCGCGCCCCGCGACCATTCAAGGAGATGGCTGATTTCGACCGCCGTTTCCCGGGGCGTGTTAGGCGGCCACCCCAAGCCGTGTTCGGCGTGTTACACGGGTCGACCTAAACGTTGTTCGGCGGCGCTAGCCCCATGAGGGTACCCGAAAGTGCCAATCACAGATCGCGCGATCGACCAAGCGTTCTCCGACCTGAAGCAGTCGTGCGGGGGAGTTCGCAACGACTACTTCGGGCTCCTGTACCTGGAGCAGGAGTTCGGCCTCGAGCGCGACCGCGCGTTGAGCCAGGTGGCCTTCGGCGGCAACGACTACGGCGTGGATGGATTCCACTTCGACCGCGAGAAGCGGAACCTCTACATTTTCCAGTTCAAGTGGTCCGACTCACACGCGCAGTTCAAACAGTCGTTCAACCGCCTGATCGACGCGGGCATGGAGCGCATCTTCGGGGCGGGAACCCAGGATCAACACCTGAACCAGCTTCTCCAGCAGTTGAAGAGCTGCCTCATCGAGAACGAGGCCGTAATCGACCGGGTGTGCATCCATTTCGTCTTCGCGGGCGACCCGGCGGAAGCCGAACGAAGCCAGGTCCTCGACAAGCTTCGGGAAGATTTGGAGAACAAGAAGTACCTGATCGATCAACGCTTCGGGCGAGCTCTCACGCTGGTGATCGAGTTCCGCTCGGCCCGCACCCGCAAGGTCGGCTCAACGAGTCACTTGCGGAAGACTCACACCTACCCTATCGCCCTCGACGAGACGGTTACGCGCGCCGGCCCGAACGGCGAGCGCATGACCATCGGGTTCATCCGGGCGGAGGACCTTTGCACGATGTACCGGGAGATGGGCGAGCGGTTCTTTGAACGCAACATCCGCGCGGCACTGCCGGAGGACGAAGCGGTCAACCGCTCGATCCAGCAATCCATCAAGCGCATCGTGATCGACGGGAATGACGACCCGCGCGTCTTCGCCTTCAACCACAACGGCGTGACCCTCTTTGCGGAGGCGCTCGTCGCCATCGACGGGCAGTTCAAGATCACCGAACCACGGCTCCTCAACGGCGCACAGACCGTCACGACGTTCGCGCGGTTCCTCAAGACCAACGAGGGGAACAAGCTCCTCGCCGAGCGCCGTAGCGAACTGGAGCGAATCCACGTGATGTGTCGGATCATCACCCAAGCGCCACCCGAGTTCGTGACGATGGTCACCATCAACAATAACCGGCAGAATCCCGTCGATGCGTGGAACCTCCACGCGAACGACATGATCCAGCTGGAGATCCAGGACAAGTTCCGCGACGAGCTCGGCATTTACTACGAGCGGCAGGAGCGCGCGTTCGAGAGCCTGAGTGACGAGGAACTGGAGGAACAAGGTATCACTAGCTACAAGTCGATCGAGCTCACACGGCTCGCGCGCACCTTCCTCGTCAGCGACGGCGTGATTGACAAGCTGACGCGCTTCCGCGAGGTGTTCGAGGACGACCGCGTCTACAACCAGGTCTTCAACGCGAACCGGCTCAAGGCCGATGCGCGCAAGATCGTTCTCTCCTATAAGGTCCAGTTCCGGCTGCGCCGACTGGTGAACGATATCGTCGAAAAGGGAGCAAACAAGTACGCCTACATCCAGCGTGCCCGGAACCTCCTCTGGGCGCTGCTGTGTCAGGCGATCCTGAACGATTCGAGGCTGGAGGACAGGGCGGAGGAGTTCGGCCGCGGTCTCAGCCTGGAGGCCCAATACACCGCCTGGCTCTCAGGTCTCGCCACGACCCGGTGTCGGTTCGTCTTGTCCGACCTGGTGGCGGACAAGGCATACGCTCCGAAGGCAGCGGAGGGGAATTTCAGTTTCATGCGCACCAACGCCGCCTACAGGCGGTCCATGGAGATTGCGTACAAGCGGTGGAAGTGGGTTGAGAAGCGCCTAAGGTGAATGATAAAGCCGATTCCTGGTTGAGTGGCCGCCTAACAACAGCATGCAGCGGACGGCGCTGCGGGCCGCCGCTGATGCTGGGCGTTAGGCGGCGGAGGGCGCACCGATGGCGGACGGTGTAGGCGAGTGGGCAGCGCAACTCCGCGAACATGCTGCCGCATGTCGTACTACGGTCCCGTTGCCCGACCGGGATACCCTCACCGCGGCCCAGGAGTGGCATTGCCGCATCGTCGGTGGCGCGATCCTGACCTGGCTGAGGCAAGTCGGACCGCGTTTCCTCCAGGAGCGGACCGTCATGTGCAAGCTGCTAGACATCGACCGCGATCCGGTTATCGTATTCACGTCCGACTTGCCGGGGCTGGTCGCCGCGCGGGAGATCGTCGGACCGGATCACGAGCGGGTCATCTACCTGCTGGAGGACGAGTTCGCGGCCGCGCCAGCCCGCGCGGCCGACCCGCAATACAAGTGGCACGTCCACTTCTGGTCGTTCTTCCGTTCGGAGATTGAGCCGGGCTTCGTAGCCGAGGCGCGAGCCAAGCACCCGATCCCGCAGGGGTGCAACTACTGGCAGCACAGCGAGGGGACCATGTGGGCGGTCAATGCCGGCCGGGGCGTCGACCACTTGTGGCGGTGGGACGGGCACAAGCCGGAGTTGCTGGAGGAGGCGATGTCGCAGTGGGTGTCATAGCGAGCGCGCCGAACCATCCGCTGGAGCAGACCGCAGCCGCATGTAGCGCTACTGGGACTCGTATCTCATCGAGGCGGCCCCGGCAGGTTAGAGCGATTCACGATTGAGAGTGTGGCACCCGCCGCGGCGGGTGCCGACAACAGCGGGGCGGCGAGGCCACGGTCAATTGTTAGCCGCCCTGGCTGTACCGTTAGGCCGGCACTACGTGCTGGCCGCAGTGTGGCCGGTCGCCGAGGCGTGTCGCCGCACGGCCCGGACGGCTTCGGCGATCCTCCGGGTTTCACCCGTCCTCGTCCCTCGAACCCGCCTGTTCGTGCCGGGCGGCAACCAGTCAGTTAACTCGCTGCGCATGTAACAAGCAGCGGGCCGCGCTGGCCCGAAACCGCCACACGACGCGCCGGCCGCCAGGCGGAGTTGCCGTTGACTGATGAGGGGGGGCTGGTCCCTGCCGGCGATGCAGGCGGCGCCGGAATGCCCTGCCAGTCCGTCGAAAAACCTGTGGCACGGGCGTCTCGCCCGTGCCGGCACCCGCCGCGCCGGGTGCCACGGATATTTGAGGCAGTTCTTCGACGGACCCCTACCCGCTGATCGTCGTGCCGACCGTTTCGCCGAGGCAGACGCGGCGCATGTTCCCCGGCTTCAGCAAACTGAAGACGATGATCGGCACCCCGTTCTGCTGGCACATGTCAACGGCGCTCACGTCCATCACCTTCAGCCGGTCGTCGATCACCCGGTTGTACGTCAGCCGCGCGTACCGCCGCGCCGACGAATCCCGCACCGGGTCGGCCGAATACACGCCGTCCACCTTCGTCGCCTTCAGCAGCACGTCCGCCCCGATCTCCACGGCCACGAGGGCGGCGGCCGAATCAGTGGTGACGAACGGCCGGCCCGTCCCGGCGGCGAGGATCACGACGCGGCCCTTCTGCATGTGGGCGATGCACCGGCGGCGGATGAACGGCTCGCAGGCCGCCGCGATGGCGATGGACGACTGCACGCGCGTCTCCTGACCGTGGGCCTCGAGCACGTCCTGGAGCGCCAGGGCGTTGATGACCGTGGCCAGCATCCCCATGTAGTGCGCCGTCGCCGGCTGGATCCGCGACTTCTGCGCCACCGACGCCCCGCGCAGAAAGTTTCCCCCGCCTACCACCACCGCCACCTGAATGCCGAGCCGCGCCACGCCGAGGATCTCGGCCGCGATCTTTTCGAGCATCTCGCCGTCGATGCCGATCCCGCCGGGCCGGCAGAACCCCTCCCCGCTGATCTTCAGCACGAGCCGCCGGTACCGCGTCCGGCCGCGACCCGCGGCGCGCCGCCCTTCCCGACGAGGCGCCTTCAGCGCGCCCGTCCGCGTCATGCCCTTTGAGTTTCGCGACATGCGGCACGCATCCTGGAGAAAGCGTCCGAAAGGAACGACACCGTCGCGGCGCGGCCTGCGTCGCCGAGGGTGGTGTCGCGGCGGTCGGGGCGGGAGTCCTGGCGGCGGGCGATCAAGTCCGACCGCCGGGCCGCTCAACTCAAACCGCCGACCTCGAAGCGCAGGTAGCCCTTGATGACGACGCCCTGTTCCCGCGCCGCCTGGCCGACCGTTTTCTTGTCGTCGATGGCGAAGGGCTGTTCGAGCAGCACCCGCTCGGCGAACCACTTGTCCATCTTTCCGGCGACGATCTTGTCGATGATCTGCGGCGGCTTGTTGGCCACCTCGGCCCGCGCCGCCTCCTCCGCCTGGCGCACCTGCTGGGAATCGACGTTGCCGCGCTCCAGCCCCAGCAGCACCTGCCGCGACGCCACGTGCATGCAGAACTGCCGGCCGACGTCGTGCGGTCGGTCGAGGGCCACGACGGCGCCGATGCGGCCGTTGTGATGGACGTACCACGACGCCGCCCCGTGGCAGCACGCGGCCCGCCGCACCTCGATCTTTTCGTTCAGTTTGCCGTACGCGCCGGCGATCAGGTCTTCGACGGTGCGGCCGCCGGCGAATTCGCAGCGGCTGGCCCGCAGGGCCGCCATGTCCTTCAGGTGCGTGGCCGCCGCCTGCCGCGCGACCTGGTTCGCCAGTTCGGTGAACACCGAGTTGGTCGCCACGAAGTCGGTCTCGCAGCGGATCTCGACGAGCGCGCCGCCGTGCTCGTCCGCGTAGGCCCCGATCCTTCCGTTGGCCGTCTCCTTGTCGGCGCGCGAACTCATCCGGTCGGCGAACCGCTTTCGCAGCCATTCCATGGCCGCGGTCTCATCGCCGCCGCATTCGAGCAGGGCCTTCTTGCAGTCCATCAGGGGCAGGTCGGTCCGCGCCCGCAGCGACTGAACCTGTGCGGCGGAAATATCGGCCATGATCGGGGTCACCTTCCTTCGGGGTTCGCACCGCGGATCGGCGGCGGGGCCGTGAATTTCCTGGCTTAACCGAGCGCCGGTTTTGGTGCATTCATGGCGGAAATCAGCAACTCACCCTCCGCGGCATAGGGTTCGCGCTCGGCGGACAACGCGGCGGGCGGCGCGGCCAGTCCCTCCGGCGCGGGCGTCGGGCGCGACGCATCGGCCGCGGAGACGTTTTCGGCGTGGCCCGAGGCCGGGCCGGCCGACGCGGCGGCCGGGGTCGTCGAGCGCCGGGCGCGGCGCGGCGCCGCGGCGGGCGGCTGCTCGGCCGTGCGCGGCTCGGAAGCGGCGGGGCGGGAGCGCTTGCCTTCCTCGACGGCGTCGGCCAGTTCGGAGACGATCAGGTCGATCGCCCGCATGGCGTCGTCGTTGCCGGGGATGACCACGTCGACCTCGTCGGGGTCGCTGTCGGTGTCGACCAGGCCGATGGTGGGGAGGCCGAGTTTCCGCGCCTCGCGGACCGCGATGTATTCGCGTTTCGCGTCGAGGACGATGAGCGCGCCGGGCAACCGTGACATGTTGCGGATGCCCTGAAGATTTCTCCGGATTTTGTCCAGTTCGCGCTGGAGGGACGACTGCATCTTCTTGCTGTACTGGCCCAGGCCGCCGGACGACTCCAGTTGTTCCAGTTCCTCCAGGCGGGCCAGCCGCGAGCGGATGGTCCTGAAGTTCGTCAGCGTTCCGCCGAGCCACCGTTCCGCCGCGAAGGGCATTCCGACGCGCTGGGCCTGCTTTGCAATGCTTTCACGAGCCTGCCGCTTCGTCCCCACGAACAGCACATCGTAGCCCTGGGCCACGATCGCCGATACGAAGCGCTTGGCCCGCAGCAGACCTTTGACGGTCTCGCGGATGTCGATGATATGGATCGAATTCCGTTTCCCGAAGAGGTACCGGGTCATTTTCGGATTCCACCGGCTGACTCGGTGCCCGAAATGCACGCCCGCCTCCACGAGAGCACGGACCAACTCCGACGCCAAACGTCACCTCCCTCGGGTCGTTCTCTGGGCGCAAGACCTCCCTACGCCACGTCCAACTTTCAAGGTTAAGGTCCGCCGGACGCTCCGTCAAGCCAAAAAAACAGCCGCCCGGGGCCGTTTTTCACTCGGCTCGCCGCTCGCATCCGCGTCCCGGTGTTCCAGGGGTCTCTTGCGGGCCAGAGCACGACTTTCGACGAAAGGCGGATGGCTCCGAAACGAAGGCAATGTTCTCGATTGGTGTGTCGGCGGGGTCGCGGTGAGGTCATCGCGACTTGCGGCCCGCGTGACGGCTCGTACTCTGGCCGACGCCGCCGTGCCGCGGCCGAAGAACATCGACCATCCGGTGAGCCGCATGACCCCCCGCGACTCCGAAGCGCCGACGCTGTTCGTCAGCGCGGCCGAGCAAAGCGCCGACGAACACGCCGCCGGCCTGATCCGCGCGTTTCGTGCCCTGTGGCCCGGGGCCGAGTTCGTCGGTCTGGCCGGTCCGCAGATGCGCGCCGCCGGCTGCACGGGACTGGCCGACCTGACGACCCGCGCGTCGATGCTCACGGCCGTCGTGGGCCGCGCGCCGGCGGCGGCGCGGGCGGTGGCGCGGGTCGACCGGCTTCTGGCGCGGCGGCCGTTCGACGCGGCGGTGCTGGTCGACTCGGGCACGCTGCACCTGCCGCTGGCCCGGCGGTGCCGCGCGCGGGGCGTGCCGGTCTTCTATTTCATCGCGCCGCAGACGTGGGCGTCGCGGGCGTGGCGGCTCCGCGCGCTGCGGGAGCGCGTCGACCGTCTGGCGGTGATCCTGCCCTTCGAGGAGGAATATTTTCGCCGCGCCGGCGTGCCTGCCACGTTTGTCGGCCATCCGCTCATCGACCGGCTCGCCGACGCCCCGGCGGACCGCGCGTACGTCGCCGCGCGCCGCGCCGAGGGCAGCCCCGTCGTCGCCTTATTGCCCGGCTCGCGCCGCCAGGTCGTCGCCGAGGTCCTGCCGGGCCAGATCGCCGTCGCCGCCGCCGTCGCGGCGCGCTTCCGGAGGGCGCGCTTTCTGCTCGCGGCGGCCAACTCCGCGGCCGAGGCGCTGGCAAGACAGATCATCGCCCGGTCCGCCGGCGCGCCGCCGATCACGATTGAGACCGCGCACCGCGACGACGTGCTGGCGGCGGCGGAGTTCGCGCTCGTCGCCTCGGGCACGGCGACGCTGGAGGCGGCGTACCACCGGGTGCCGATGATCGTCATGTACAATGCCCGCGGGGCGCGCTGGCTCTATCCGCTGTTGCGCGGGCGCGTCATTCACGCCCCGATGCTCTCGTTGCCGAACCTGCTGGCCGGCCGCGCCGTGGTGCCGGAGTTCATGCCTTGGTACCGCAACACGACCGAGATCGCCGTGACGGCCGTGGAACTGCTGTCGTCGCCCGCGCGGCTGGAACGGATGCGCCAGGAACTGGGCGGGTTGATCGCGCCGCTGGAGGCCGCCCGTGCCCTGCCCGCGGCCGCCCGGGCGCTGGCCGACCTGCTGGCCGACGCGCCGCCGCGGCGCGCCCGGTCCGGCCCGGTGGGATCACGTCATGCCGTCTGGTGAACGCGCCGACGATCGTCCCGTCATCGTGCCGTCGGCCGGGCGCGACTTCCGGCGCATGCGCGGCGAGCAGCGGCGCGCGGGGATGAGTTACGTCATCGGCCGCGGCTTCTGCGCGGCCCGGGACGCCCTCGCCCGCGGGCTGATCGCCCTGCGCGTCACGCCCAACCATCTCAGCGCCGCCGGCCTGTTGCTCACCCTGGTCGCGGCCGGGGCCCTGCTGCGCGGCGCGGGCCAGGACTGGGGACAGACGCCGGCCGGCCGCTGGCCCGCGCCGGTCTGGGCGGGCGTTTTTCTCGTGCTGGCCGCGGCCTGCGACATGCTCGACGGGGCGGTGGCGCGGCTGGGGCGGCTGGGGTCCGCGATCGGGACGGTGCTCGATTCGACACTCGACCGCGCGGGCGACCTGGTTATCTACCTCGCCATCGCCGCGCATTTCGCCTGGCGCGGAAACGTGACGCACGCCGTGCTGGCCGTCGTCGCGCTGGCGAATTCCAACCTCATCAGTTACGTCAAGGCCCGCGCCGAGAACCTGATCCCCGACTGCTCGGTCGGGTACTGGCTGCGCGGGGAGCGCTTCGCGGCGCTGCTCATCGCCGCGTTCTCCGCCCACGTGCCCGGCGTGCTCTGGCAGCAGGCGATCTCGCCCGCGTTCACCGTCCTGCGCCGCGTCCGCTGGACCGTGCTCGTGCTTGAGGCCCGCCGCACCGGCCACCCCGACCCGCAGGCCGGCCCCTCCGCCGGCTGGCGCGGGTGGCTTCACCCGTGGCGGTTTCCGCGCGGTTCGCTGCCCTACGACCTGGTTACGGGAACGAACATCGCCTACATCGTGTTCGGACAATGGCTCTGGCCCGCGCTCGACGGCCGATGGGACCCGCTGCGGTCGTGGCTCGACGCGTGGACGGCGTGACCGGATGACGTGACGCGGACTTCGGATCACGGAGGCGGATGCTGCGAATCCGGTGTCGGGTTCCGCCGTTCCCGGTAGTGCTCGCGCCGTTCGTAACGACGGACGCGCTGCTGAAACGCCGGAATCATCGCCTTCAGCCCCGCGGCCCGCGCCGCCTCCAGCGCCCGCCGCGCCGTTTCCACCGCGCGGTCGAAATCGCCCGACTCAGCGTAGGCAGCCGCCAGGCAGTCCAGCGCGCGGGGCTGGCGGTGTTGCGTCAGGTCACAAAGGCGCGTTGCAAGGCGGATTGCCTCCGGGCCGTTGCGTGCCGCCGGGTCCGGGTCGGTCGCGTACAACCACGCCAGCCGCCCGAGCGCCTCGACCGCGCCCGGCTCGATCCGCAGCCATTCTCGATACACGTCGGCCGCGTCGCCCGGCCGTCCGTGCTTCAGGAGTAAATCGGCCAGCGACATCCGCGCGGCGGCATCGACAGGTCGAACCGACAGCGCCCGGCGGTACTCCGCGGCCGCCTCGTCCGGTCGTCCGAGCGCTTCGAGCGCCGCGGCCCGCTGGGCGTGCCCCTCAAACCATGCCGGCTTCTGTTCCACCAGGCGGTCGAGCAGGGCCAGCGCGTCGTCGTGCCGGCCGGCCTGCATCAGGAGCGTTGCCAGGTTGTTGCGGGCCTCCGCGAAGTCGTCCTTCAGGCGAAGCGTCTCTTTGTATTCGAAGATCGCCTCGTCACGTCGACCGAGCCGGGCTAGGAATTGCGCCCGATGAAACCGCAGGTCGGCCGCCTGCGGGTACGCCGCAATGCCCTCGCGCAAAACCACCAATCCTTCTTCGCCGCGGCCCAACTCGAACAGGGCGTTGGCCAGTCCGCCGCGGACGCCCGCTTCGATCGGGCGCAGCCGCAGGGCGGCCTCGTAGTGCGGGACGGCTTCGGCGAACTGGCGGCGCCGGTGCAACTCGAACGCCAGGTGCCATTGCGGCATCCAGTGGCCGGGCGACTTGCAGACGGCGTCGCGCCAGAGCGCCGCCTTGTCGTGGAAGACCGCGCACCGCTGCCACGTGCCCGCGGCCATCGCCGCCAGCAGAAGCGTCCCCGCTGCGGCCGCAGCCGCGCGGACGGCCGGCCCGGCCCGCGCCGCGCCGGCCGCAACGCCGCCGGCGGCCAGCGCGATCAGGCCGATGCTCGGTAGGTATTGAAAATGGTCGGCGACGAACGAGTAACGCATGTAATAGACGTCGAACAGGCCCATGACCGGCAGCAGCATTCCGCCGAAGTAAAGCAGCGCGACCAGCGGTTCGCGCCCGACCCGCCGCCGAATGCCCCACGCCGCCAGCAGCAAAGCCGCAGCCCCCAGCGGATAGACGTACGCGCGGGCGTCGGCCGCGTCGATCGACCAGCGGTGGTAGACGAACGACAGGCCCGTCGGGCAAAACAGTTTCACCGCGTAGAACCACGCGATCCGTCCCGCCAGCAGCAGGCGGTCGGCCGGGCCGTGCGACCAATCCTCGCCCTCGGCCCCGACGTGCGTCCGCTCCATCCAAAGCGTCATCGCTCCAGCCGCCAGCCCGGCCAGCAGGAAGGGCGCGATCGTCGCCGCGTCGCGCGTCCGGCGGCGCGCGGGCCAGCGGCCGGCGGCCTGCTGCCACCATGTGACCAGCAGCAACGCCCCGGGCAGCGGGGCGGCGGCGGTCTTGCTCAGCAGGGCCGCGACGTAGGCCGACAGCGCGGCCGCGTAGAGCCGCCGGCTTCCTCGCGCGCTCGCCTCCTCGCCGGTCGGCGCCGTGCCGCGGGCGCGGAACCAGGCCGACGCGGACAGGAGGAAGAACAGGCCGGACAGGACGTTCTTGCGCTCCGTGATCCATGCGACGGATTCCACGTGCACCGGGTGCAGCGCGAAGACGGCGGCCACCCACCCCGCCCCGGGGACGCCCAGCCCGCGCAGAAGCCGCCGCAGCAGCACGGCGTTGAGCGCGTGCAGGACGACGTTGACGGCGTGGTAGCCGGCCGGTCGGAGGCCCCAGAGTTGATATTCGATCCAGAAAGTCGTGTAAGTCAGGGGGTAATACTGGGCGGTCGCGCCCGGCTCGGTCCAGATTTGCCGCAGGCCGTCCCGCGTGCGGAGCGTTTCGTTCTTCTCGACGTAGTCGTCGTCGTCCCAGACGAAGCCGCCGCGCAGGGCGGGGAGATAGGCCGCGCAGGTCAGGGCGAACAGGGCCGCGCCGCCCCAGCGCTCCCAGCGCATCGTCCACATTTCGCCGTTCGCCGGCACGCGGCGGATTCTACGCTGACGACGCGGTGATCGTGACCACCGGCCGCGGCAGCATGCCGTTTGGTGTCCGTTCAATGACGGCCATGCAATGCATTTGGGTCGATTTTCGGGCCGACGGATTCGAGACGCCGTTGAGCGTTCCCGGCGGCCCCCGCGCGATCAGGCGATCACCGGCAGCGGCAGACTGCCGTCCGCGCGGGGGAGCGGGTCCGGCGGGCGGATCGTCAGAGCCCCGCGTTCGTGTGACATGGTCTACCGTTCGGCCGTTGGGCCGCTACGTCGTCGGCTCTGGTGCGGACCTGGCGCGCTGCGCTTCCATAAAAAAGTAGAGCCGGTGAAGCTGGTTGGAAAACTGATACGTACCTCTGCCTCCCTCAGGGTGCGCTTTTAATACATTAAGGTCCTTCATTTTGCCCAAAAAGTTGTCCAATACCCTTGCTTCTTCATTTGAAAGTTGCCCCAGTAAGTCCGCCCGTTTAAACGTCATCTCCACCGGATCGGGCATCGCCAGTTTTCTCAGAATGCCCCGATATCGTTCGCTGCGGATCGCGGCGAAAACCTGCGGCTCAAGGTGCTTCCGTCCGACGACGTCGGCGGCCGCCAAGATGCCCTCGGAAGCGTCTGCCTCGTCTATTCGATTATCGGTATCCGACTTGAAGACCGCGTCGCCGATCTCGTGTGCGAGTACAGGGAGACCACCGGCAAACTGCACCAGAAGATCACGAGCCCGTTCGTCGATGGGCACCTTGACCTTGGCGAACGCGTTTTCGAAGAACCGCCGCGTGTCCTCGCTGTTCCACGTCCGAATGTCGACAAGTTCAAACACTCGAGCCAAGGATGGCTGAAGGCTGATCAATGATTGTCGCCGTTCCTCTAGGCCTACCAACAAAAGACAAAGCGGAATCGGCGACCCACTCGTCGCGATGTCGTCGACCAGGCTCTTGACCCAGTTGGCAAACTCCCGAGACGATGCGAGACCGTTGATGTCGTCCAGAACAACGAACAAACCCGTGCGATCATCCTTGAGGCGGCTTGTTAAGTCGCGCAGCGTTTGGACAAAGTCATGTGCCAGCAGAGTCAAGACCTGCGATGGCACATCGAGTTCGAAATTCACGCCAAAAAGCCCAACTTCTTTGACGTGCTTCCCGAACAAATCCGTTACGTGCCCAAACCAACTCTTGTCTGCGCTCTCCTTCAGTAGACGATCGACCACGCGGCGGACCATTTCATCGAGCGAGGACACCCCCCCCATGAACGTATGCAGGCCGAGAAGTCCTTTCTGTCGCGTCGCGATGAATCGCACGATGGATGCCAGCGAACTCTTGCCAATCCCGCGCTCTCCCGCGAGATACGCGACTTTTAGACGCCCCACTGTCGCTGCCTCGGTCATCGCCAAGAGTCGCTCGACTTCGGCTCGGCGGCCAACGAAAAACTCTTCGGGTACCGGCTGTCCCGGCGTGAAGGGACTGTAATCTTTGGGCATCCGATGGCTACTCCTTCCGAATCGTCCCGCGAACAGATTGGCGATTCAAGACGAACTCTTTTAGCGGGACGGAGACGCTTACCGCTTCACTACCGCCGACCGAGTCGCCGTCCGCTCGCGGAAGGAGGACCAGTCAAACCTGTTCATCCGCGATCCGACTCGCCGACGGTGCCTTGCGACGGCATACACCGGCACCGCCGACCCCAGAATCTCGCGCCGACGGATCCAGTTGTCGCTGCGTTCGATGGCACGGCGGCTCACGAGATCAACCGTTCGGCCCAGAATTGAAGACAACTCCTCCTCCATCGCCAGCGCATCGAGCAAACTCCAGTCCGCGTCGGAGGCGAAAGAAGCCAGAAGGTCTACGTCGCTGTCGGGCCGGAAGTCGCCGCGCACGACCGAGCCGAACGCCGCCAGTTCGGTGATCTTCCACCGCCGACAGAACTCGGCGATCGGACGCTCTGGAAACGAGATTGCGGGCGCAACCATATGCTGGATTATAAACGATCCGCTCACCAACGCGGGCCGAGTCCGCAGTTCGTGCACAATGATCCTAGGTTCGCGCAACGCCCCACCGCAAAGTCCCACGCGTCTAGGTCACCACCGGCAGCGGCAGACTGCCGTCCGCGCGGGGCAGCGGGTCCGGCGGGCGGATCGTCACGGCGCCGCGGCCGAGCGTCGCCTCGCCGCGCTGCACCCGCTCGGCGAACTTGACGCTCTCCTCAAACAGCGCGTCAAGCATCTCCGCTTCGCTCACGGTCCGCGTCTGCTCGCCCTGGACGTAGATGATGCCCTTGCCGCGGCCGGCGAACACCGCCACGTCGGCCCCCTCGGCCTCGCCCGGTCCGTTCACTACGCAGCCCATGACCGCGACCTTCACCGGCACGCGGATTTCCGCCAGCCGCCGCCGCACGTCCTGCACCAGTTTCAGCAGATCGACCTCGATCCGCCCGCAGGTCGGGCAGGCGATCAGTTCCGGCTCGTTCCGCGCCCGCAGGCCCAGGCAGCAGAGCAGTTCCTTCGCGTCCTCAACCTCGTGCACCGGGTCCGACGCGTAACTGATCCGCACCGTGTCGCCGATCCCGTTGGCCAGCAGCGTGCCCAGGGCCGCGACCGAGCGGATGCAGCCGGTCTCCTTCGGCCCGGCGTGCGTGACGCCCAGGTGCAGCGGAAAGTCGAACCGCCGGCTGATCTCGGTGTAGGCGTCGATGACGATCGTCGGGTCGATGCTCTTGGCCGACAACACGACGTCGTGAAAGTCGTTGGCATCGAAGATGCGGAGGTATTCCTCGACCTTTTCCACCATGAGGCCGATCAGGTGCGCGTGATAATCGGCCGCGAGCCGCTGTTTCTCGGCCGCCCGCAGGTCTTTGTCGCGCCGCTCGACGATCCCGCCCTCGTTGACGCCGACGCGGATGGGGATGCGCCGCTCGCGGCAGGCGCGGAGGACGCGGTCAACCTGGGCGCGGTCCTGGATGTTGCCGGGGTTCAGGCGGATCTTGTGCACGCCGGCCTCGACCGCCTCGAGGGCCCGCTGGAAGTGGAAGTGCACGTCGGCGACGAGGGGCACGGAGACCTGGGGCAGGATGTGCCGCAGGGCGTCGGTGTCGGCCCTTTCCGGGACGGCCACGCGCACGAGGTCGGCCCCCGCGCGGGCGAGGCGGTGAATCTCCGCGACGGTCGCGTCGACGTCGTGCGTGTACGTGCTGGTCATCGACTGGATGGAGACGGGCGCGCCGCCGCCGACGGCCACGGGGCCGACGAAGACCGGGCGGGTTTTGCGGCGAGGGAGCACGAAGCATCCTTTCAGACGAGCGACGCGAGTTGCAGGGGCGAAAAAGCGGGACGCCGCTTCGAAGTCGCCCGGAAAGCATCAGCGGGGATCAGATCTCTCCCGTGCTGTCTCCTGCCGTCGTGTCCCATAGTTCGATGAACGTACCGCTGACATACGCATTCAGGTTCGACGCGTAATCTCGCGGCAAGCCCAGGGCACGAATCAGCTCCTGCACGTCGGCCAGATCACGCAAACGGCCGGGATGGGTCATGCCCGACGCGAGTTTCAACTCGATCAATTGCGGCAGCCGCACATATCGTACGCCGTCGATCCGTTCCGACACCTGCGCCGGATCGGGGAATTCAACGGGCTTGGGCTTGCCATCGCCGGGGAACTGGCCGGTTACCAGGAACTCGATCCGCACACCCGATTGCACGTCGCGGAGGTTTCGACTGTTTTCGAACGGGCGCACATAGCCCCGTCCGTCCAACGCCTGATGAATGCGCTCAAGCCCCTGCGGCGAGACGAGCACGTTGACGTCGAGCGTCGTCCGATCGTACCCATGCGCGACCAGCGCCATGCCGCCGGCAATCGCGTAGGCAACGTTCAGCGATTCCAGGCGCTCGGCGAACCGTCGAAGCGTGTCATGAACGGGATCCTGTCGCATGAAGAACCGTCCCGCTTCTTTCAGCGCCGCCGACCCTCCCTCCCGCATGATGTCGTCGAATCCAGGCACGGAGCGATTATATCCGCGCCAATCTCAATATCGAATCCGGGCGACACACCGGACGCGTTGCGGCAGTCGGCGCGCGGACGCGCACCGGTCCTCCACGCCCTTGCGCGCGCTTCGGGCCGGTCAAAACCGCCTTCGCCGACGCTCCGGGCCGGTTCGGCTCCGTCTTCGCGCCCTGCGGGCCAGTGCCGGCGCGACGCCGCGTCAATCGGACCGGACCGCCCGGCGAAACTCGACCCGCCCATCCTTGACCACGCATTCCACGCGCCGCAGCGCGGACAGGTCCGACCGCGGGTCGCCGCGGACGGCGAGCAGGTCGGCGGCCGCGCCTTCGGCCACGCGGCCCAGTTCCCGCTCCCGCCCCAGCACCGTGGCCGCCACGCTCGTCGCCGCGCGCAGCACGTCCGCCGGCGGCATCCCGCAGCCCGCCATCAACTCCAACTCGCGGACGTTGTCGCCGTGCGCGAACACGCCCGCGTCGCTGCCGCACGCGATGGTCACACCCAGTTTCATCGCCCGCACGACCATCCGCTTGGCCTGTTGAAGCCGCGGAGGGTCGGGCGTGCCCGGCTTCCAGCCCGCGAAGCGCTCGTAGGCCTCGGCGGCCGCCAACGTGGGGCACAACACGACGCCGTGCTCGCGCATCAGCGTCAGCGCGGCATCGTCGGCCTCATAGGCGTGCTCGATCGTCCGGACGCCCGCCAGGACCGCCCGGCGGATGCCTTTGGGGGTCGTCGCGTGTGCCGCGACCGGCACCCCCGCCGAGCGGGCCTCGTCCACCAGGGCCTTCAACTCGTCGAGCGAGAACGTCGGCGTGGCCGGCGCGCCGGGCGCGCGATGGAAGTCGGCATAGACCTTGATCCAGTCCGCGCCGTGGTGAATCTGCTCGCGGACCGCGCGGCGGAGGCCGTCCGCGCCGTCGGCCGTCTGCGCGCCGATCGGCGGGCTCCAGCGCGGATCGAGCCCGGCCGGGGCGTAGCAGCCGGTCGCGACGATCGCCCGCGTCGCGGCAAAGACCCGCGGGCCGCGGATGATGTCGGCGGCGATCGCGTCGCGCAGGCCGACGTCGGCGTAGTCGGCCCCCTCGGTGCCCAGGTCGCGCAGGGTGGTGAAGCCGGCCTCCAGCGTCGCGGCCGCGGCGGCGACCGCCCGGGCCGTGCGCAGGGCGACGTTTTCCCGCAATACCTGGTCGTCCCATTTCGCCTCGTCGTACGGATGGAGCAGCAGGTGGGAGTGCAGGTCGATCAGGCCGGGCATCAGCGTCCGGCCGGATAGGTCCACGTGCTGCGTCCCAACCGGGGCCTTTATGTCGCGGCCGATGGCCCGGATGCGTCCGTCGACGATCAACACGTCCTCGGCCGCCGAAGCGGCGCCGCGCCCCGGATCGAGCACCATCGCCCCGGTCAGCAGCAGAGGCGGGCGGGCCCGGGGCGTTGGACCCGCCGACATGGACGCAGCGCAGACGACTACGACGACATTTATCCACGTCATGGAAACTTTCTCCGTGGCCAAGAACCGGCCGTACCGTATAGACTACTCGCGGTCCGTCGAGGCGCGCCCAAACGGAGATGGCGAGTCATGCACACCCGATTCGTTGCCGCGGTGTTACTGGCCTCCGGGCTGTCCGCCTCCGGGGCGGCCGCTGTCTATCTTTTCGCCGGCGAAAATGCCGAGCCGCGTTCCGAAAAGAAAAACGCCCGCGGCCGGATGCACGGCCAGCGACCCAACGAATCGCTCCAGAAATGGAAGGCGCGCCGGACGCAGATGATCCGCCGCTGCTCCGACCGCGACCCATACGGTTATTTCACCCTCCGCGGAAGGCCGTTCATTACTCGTACCGACATCAGCCCCGACTTCACCGCGGACACCGCGCTGTACATGGAGATGCTCCACCGCGACTACAAGAAGGCCTATCAGAAGGTCGGCCTGCCGCCCGGCGACGCCAAGGAACTCATCGAAGTCATCGTGTTCGCCGACCGCAAGACGTACCTCGAAAACGGCGGCTCCGAGGGCAGCGGCGGCTACTTCCGCCGCGCGATCGGCTTTCCCGACCGCCCCGCCAACTGGCCCGTGCGCCATTACCGCCTCGCAATGTTCACCAGCGGGGAGCACGATTTCGACAAGTGGGAGAAGGGCACGCTGAAGCACGAGGCGGCCCACATGGAACTCCAGTTGCGTCTGGGCTTTCTCACCGACTGCCCGCGCTGGTGGAATGAAGGCCAGGCCAGCGTCTTTGAGGACTGGGATTTCGACCTCAGCGTCGAAGAGAACCTGGCCGCGATCCCTCGCCGCGGGCGTTATGCCCCCGTTATCCGCCGGGCCTACGGCACGGATAAGTTCAAGCCCTTCGACTACGTCTGGACCATCGACCCCGCCTCGTGGCATTCCGACATGACCAGCGAGCAGGGCGCGCTCAATTATGCCCAGGCGTGGTCGCTGGCCGCCTTCATGCTTCACGAGGGCGTCAACGGCCGAAAGGCGTTCATGCGGATCTTCAAGTTGTCGCTGACGGTGGGGGCCGACCGCGAGATCAGCACCACCGGCACCAAGACCCGCGCGTGGGAACAGAGTTTCACTCGCAACGACCAGCGGGTCATGGAGTCGCAGTGGACGGGCTGGATCGAGAAAAACCTCCCGCGCAAGGAGGCCAACCGCGACGAGTGGGAGGGCCTGCTCGACATGGGCTACGACCCCCGTCACGACGAGGAACTGGTCCCCCTGACCCCCGAGACCCGCAAGGAACTGCGCCGCGGCCGCCAGGGCACGGCGGGACCGGGGTCCGTTTCCGGCTCGGGGGGCAGGCCGGATAAGAAAAAGCCGCCCCGGCAGGGGGAATAGAGGTCGCGAACGGCCGGGGGACCGTGGGCCTGCGGCCCGTTTGTCCTTCCCGATACCGGTTCAATCCCAGCGACCACGCGGAATCGGCATGAGCCAACTCGTCGAGCATTCAAGACAACGTGCTGCGCTGAAACGACTTATATCAGGCCCCCCCGGAATCCCCGTCCCGGCGGGTTCAGTCCAAGAGGGCGATAACCTGGCTTAGAGGCCGGCGATGGGCTCCCTACCCGCTCCGGCATCGAAAATCTCGCGGGGGGTATTGACTCGCCCCGCGGAATCTGGTCTAATGAAGAGGACAAGGGTGTGGGAAACCATAGAGTTTCTCCGCTGCGAGAAACAAAAGAGGAGGAGATACAGATGAAACGTGCGTTCGCTTTCGCCGCGGTTGTCGCCCTGCTGGCCACGCCGGCCTTTGCTCAGGTCGCCGACCATTACATGGGGAACATGCAGATCAAACATGGCATCGACATGGCCACCGGTCAGGTGACGCGGGGCGCCGGTGGATGCGCGACGGCCGGCGGCGGACCGGGTGGAACGGACCCGATCAACCCCTGGTATGACAACGCTGATTCAACGAGTTTCCTCGGCAGCGGGCTCACGCAGGGGCCGTCGGCCGTGATCTCGGGCAACCGCTTGACGCGGATGCTCATGGATGAGGTCCACGGTGATCCCATCAAGGGTGGTCTGGCCATCAGTTGCATCGAGTTCACGATGGGCAACTTTAACACGGATCCCGTTACGGTCCGCCCCCGCATTCGCTACTGGTTTGCGGACGGCGCGGCCGGCGGCGGCAACGATCCGAACCCGGGCACCTATTATAACAAGGCGACGCCCGCCGCGACCTCCATCGGATTTACCTTCGGCGCGATTACCGTTGCGGCGAACACCTGCTTGACGGTCTTCTCGACCGGCTTCGACACGGCGTTCGCCTTCCAGTGGCTCACCCCGGACGCGGCCGATGGGAATGTGATGTGGGCCGGCCTGACCTATGACGACAACACCGGCGCGACAGGCGCGACGGCCGCCCAGATGGACAACATGGGCCAGTGCCTCTATGACCCGCCCGTGGTCGGTTCCAGCCACGAGGAGGTGTTCATCACGAACGCCGCCGGATCGTTCTTCAACGTGGCGAATCCGGCCGGCACAATCGTGGCCCCGGGCTTCAAGCAGCCCCCGTTCAACCTCGGGCTGTCCTTCTACGTGATTCCGGAGCCGATGACCCTTTCGCTGCTCGGTCTGGGCGCTGCGGCACTCCTCCGCCGCCGGCGCTAAGACCCGCTCGATCGGGTTTCCGACGAAGTGTCCGGGGCCGTGAACGCAGGTTCACGGCCCTTTCTCTTTTCCTTCCTTACGGGGTTACGCGTCGCTCGTAGCGTCCGCGGTTTCGGCGGGCGTCCATGACCAGCGCCCCGCGAATGCGCCGAGCGCACCTCGGCCGGCGAGGCGCCGGTCGGCACAACTGGTTTGACGATCGTTTGTCCGGGACTAGAGCGTTGGAAGAGCCGCCTTAACGCGTGCGGATCATGGCGTCGAGGTGTTCCTGCTGTCGCCGGCCCACGTCCCCGCCGGAATAGGAGCGCGACGAAACCCGGTCCCACCCGATGCCGTAGGTCTGCTGGAGCCGCGTCATCAGGTCCGCCAGCCGGCGCCATTGACGCGGCGTCAGCGCGCCCGAGGCGTCATCGACGCTCACGGCGATCTGCACGGCTCCCGGCGCGTGCGGGTCGTGCTCTCGATTCTTCCACGCGTGGCTCTCGATCACGCGGCCGGCCCGATCGACGTGGAGATGGTGGAAGGCCCGCACGGAGCCGTCGCGCAACAGGCCCGAGGGCGGCACCGACTGAACGATCAACTGGTCGAACTCGCGGCCGGACTGGACGCTCCGCAGGGCGGTGGCCGCCCGCGTTCGGCTCGGCGACAGGTCGTGGATCCACGACAGCACGAAGGTGCCGAACGTCATGGAGAACACAAGCGTGGCCAGCGTCTTGAACTGGCGGGTCGGCTTCGCTCGGGATCGTGCGGCCATTTCAGGCCCTTTCGCGGCGACCGTCGCGGCCCACCCCGGGTTCACCGGCAAAGCAAAGACGACCTCTGCTTCCCGATTCGCCGCCTGGCCGCGCCGGCCCCCGGGCGCAACCGGGGGACAGCCGACGTTACTAGGTATCGGCGGTTGGGCCGTAATCCATGCGGGTTTTCACCACGTTTCCGGGCGATCGGGCCCGTCCGTCCGTTCGAGGAACACCGCGCCGAACGTGTAGTGCTTATATCGGTCCGCGACGCGCCGGCGATCCACCGTCCCGCGGACCAGGGCGTTCAGCCGCGCCGCCGCCGCCGTGAGCCGTCCGAAGCCGAAGTATGGCGGGGCTTCCAGGTAACGCAACAGATTATCGTGAAAATCCCTGTTTCCCCGGAGGGTCAGCCCCGACGGCCGCACGATCTGCCGTTCCACGTCCTGCGGCCCGTCGAGGCGGGCGAACGCTTGCGGGTTGCCGTAGTCGAACGTAAACGACGCCGTTCCATGAGGTTCGAGCACACAGGCGACCCGGGCGTTGCAATCGGCCCGTTGAGCGACCGGAAGGTGTTCGAGGACGCAAATGCTGAATACGTGGGTGAAATGCCGGTCCGGAAACGCGAGGACCCGCATGTCCATCACTTGGCCCCGCAGCCGCCAGCCCATCGCCCGCCCGATTCGCTCGGTCTGCTCGACCAACTGCGGATTCAGGTCGATGGCCAGCACCTCGTGCCCGCGGCTGGCCAGGAAGCAGGCAAACAGCGACCCGGCCCCGCCCATGTCGAGCACCCGCGACCCGGGGCGAAGCGGCGTATTCGCGACCACCCACGCGATCTCCCAGAGCAAAAACCAGGGGACGCGGACCTCGTCCGGATTGCCGGGGAACGGCTCGTAGTCCCGCCCGCGGTTGATCGTTTCCCACGGGCCGGGCCACGCGCCGAGCGTCCCGTACCATGACGAATAGGACACGCCCCGCCGCCGCATCCGCCGCATCAACCCGAACAGTTCGTCGAGCACGTCGCGGCAGTCCGGCCGGGACAGGTCGGCCCGGTCCATCGTCTTGTTGATGACGCCGTTCACGAGCGGACGCGTCCCCCCGGGCGGCGAAAAAGGATCGCCCGCCGTGGATCCCGGTCCCAGCCGTGGCGCGACAGGGCACGATGAGGGTCCACGACGGGCGCCATAAACGGGCCGCCGCGCCGTCGCACGACATCCGTGAGCGATGCGTCGGCGACGGCGGCCGCGTCAGTCGGTCCGCTCGGCACGGTCGGGTTGCGAACGCCGGTGCGTCCTGCGGCCGCGCCGCCGCGACACGGTCAGGGCCGCGTCGCACAGGCCCCAGGCGAGCAACTCGCTGGCGACCGTTTCGGACACCAGACCGGTCGTCACGACGCGCAGGCCCGAACGCAGGATCGCCGACTCGACCAGCCCGCCGATCTGGCGGGCGGTTTGAATCTCCAACCCGTGCCGCACGGAGAGGGCCGATACGATCGTCCCCTTGTTCCAGCGGCTGTTGACGTAGCGGTCGAGCCGCCCGTGATACCGCGTCACGAGCAGGGCGCGCCGCATCCTGTTGCGCCGCCGCCGATGTTCGCGGAAGACAAGGCCGGCCGTGGCGAAACCCGTCTGGGACAGGATGGACTCGATCAGTTCGGCGACTTCGTCGGCGCTGATCGACCGATCCCGGTCCTGCTCCGCCAGGTGCCGCACCAGGGCGTCGCAGAGCCCTTCGGCCGTCGCGGGCGGATCGACGTCGCCCGCATCGAGCAGCGCCAGCCGCAGGGCGCGACGGACCTTCGGCGGCTGAAACGCCTCAATCGACCCGTCGCGCTTTCGGACGACCGGTCCCGCAGCCGCAGGGGCGTCACTCATGAAACAGATCCTGCTGGCCGGGGGCGTCGCGCTGCGTCCGCTCGATCAGGTCCTGCGCCTCGGCGATGAAGTCGCCCACCTCGTGGAACTCCTCGTAAATGCTCGCGAACCGCAGATACGCCACCATGTCCAGTTTCCGCAGCCGCAGGGCCGCTGCCGCGCCGATGTATCGGCTCGGCACCTCGCGATCGAACCGCCGGAAGACCTCCTCCTCGATCTCGTCCACCACTTTCCCGATCGCCGCCGCGCCGATGGGCCGCTTCCAGCACGCCCGCTGGATGCTGGTGAACAACTTGTTGCGATCAAAGGGCTCCCGCGCACCATCCTTCTTGACGACCGCCATGCGGACCGGTTCTTCCACCCGCTCGTAGGTCGTGTACCGCTTGCGGCACATCAGGCACTGCCGGCGGCGGCGGATGACCCGCCCCCCCTCGGTCGCCCGCGAATCGATGACCTTGTCTTGGTTTTGCTCTTTGCAAAAAGGACATTGCATCGCGCGCCGCGACGGATCCGGGGGTACCGGCCGTCGAGAACCGGCCTGACCGCTTCGGCCGGCTCGGACGACCGCGAGCGGAATGGGGAGTGCCCACTCCACCACGGCTCGATATGGTGACACCATACCATACCACATATTGTATCGTCAAGAGAAAAAACTCCCGATCGTTCCCCCCTCCCCGGCCGGCCCGCTACACTCGTCGGCGGGCGGAACACGCGCCGCGGGGTTCTGCCCGCGCGGCGTCGCCGTGCGAGCGCAGGGAGGGCACGGTCCCGCGGCCGACGCCGCCCCGCCGCGGCTGAACCGGGTGTATTCACGGATGGCCGAACGACTCATCGAGCATGAACTGGCGGGAATGCGGCTGCTGGGCCATAGTCTGGCCGGGGAGGAGACCGTCGTCGCCTTTCCCGAACTCAACCTGTGCTTCGATGTCGGCAAGGCCCCCGCCCACGTCATTCCCATCGACCACGTCCTGCTCTCGCACGGACACATGGACCACGCGGCCGGCCTCGCTTATTACGTCAGCCAGCGGTGCTTCGTCGGAAACAGCCCGGGGACCATCGTGTGCCCCAAACCGCTCGTGGAGCCCATCCACGACCTGCTGCGCGTCTGGGGGCGAATCGAGGGCCACGTCTCGTCGGCCCGGGTCGTCGGCCTGGCCCCAGGGGAACCGTTCGAGATCCGCCGCGGCCTGCTGGCCCGGGCGTTCAACGTCAACCACGGCGCGCCGTCGCTCGGCTACGCCGTCGTCGACGTCCGCCGCAAACTCAAGCCCGAGTTCGCCGACCGCACCGGCCCGCAACTGGTCGAACTCAAGAAACGCGGGGTCGAAATCCAGAACACCGTCGAGGTCCCCCTCGTCGCCTATTGCGGCGACACGGCGGAGGGGGCGTTTCTCCAGTCGGACCTGGTCCGCCGGGCAAGAATCCTGATCCTGGAGTGCACTTTTTATGAGGACGACCATGTCCGCCGCGCCCGGGAGGGGCACCACCTGCACGTCCGGGACGTCGCCCGCATCATTCCGAAACTCGAGAATGAGTGGATCATCCTGACCCACCTGAGCCGCCGCACCGGGCTGCGCGAGGCCAAGCGGGCCCTGGCCCGGCTGCTCTCGCCCGACGAACTCGGCCGCGTCCGTTTTTTGATGGAGGGCCGCCGCGCCCAGCCGCCCCCGCCGCCGACACCGCCGACCGAAACGGCTCGCGAGTAAGGATCGACGGCAGGGGGACCGGATCGGCACCAACGGCTGGAAATCCGTAACGCGGTTGAATCGCCTTGGTTTTCGGCGCACGCGCGTTACTCTGATGTGTGGGGGCGGGTGGAACGTGCGTATGCCGCCGATAAAGCGGGCTGCTCTTTGCATCGTACGGGCGAACGATGCGAGTTGCGCGCGTGGCGCATTCGATAATTCGCGCGATAGCGATTCGATCAGTATCACGCACCACGCGCAACGGGACGATCGACAGCCCGTTATTGCGGTCAGGTCGCACATAGTCTATGATGCGGGCTTCTCGAGAGTATGAATGAAGCGTTTTCGCGAAATAATCTCTTATCCTGAAATGGTGCAACGGGAGGGGATAGCCCTGCAAAAGGGGATGAATTTTCGCGTTCGGGGCGGCGCTTCCGGGTATTCGATTATTCTCATGAGTGTCCGCAAAGGCGCCCCGTACAAAGACAAATGGCACGATGAATCCGGTGGAGGGCCGCACGCCGGCATGCTTGAGTATGAAGGACACGATGTGCCGCGAAATCGGGATCAGAACTTCGATGCCAAGATGGTTGATCAGCCCATGCATCTTCCCGGAGGAGCGCTCACCGAGAACGGCAAGTTCTTCAAGGCCGCACGCGCCGCGAAATCGGGCGCAGCGAAACCCGAAGTCGTTCAGGTTTATGAAAAAATTGCCGCTGGAACCTGGTGCGACCGCGGTCGATACCTTCTCGTCGATGCCGAAATCAAGAGCGTTCCTGTGGGTCCAAAGAGCGAAAAAATGAGGAATGTTTTCCGATTCTACCTGCGGCCGATCGCAATGCGTGATGTGCGGAATCGAGCAGAGCGGCGGGAGTTGTCGATCTCTCGACAGATTCCAACTTTAGTGAAGGTCGCGGTTTGGAAGCGCGACGAGGGTCGGTGTGTCTTGTGCGGCGCAACAGATAACTTGCACTTCGATCACGATGTTCCCTTTAGCAAAGGAGGATCGAGTCTTACCGAGGAAAACGTGAAGCTGCTTTGCGCACGCCACAACTTGAAGAAGTCGAACAAAATAGTGTCCTTGGGACCCATGCTCGGACCCCTGCTTGCTGTTACCATGGCAGAAGTGGCGCGTGGCGCATGAGCGCAGCGAAAGACGCAGGAGATTCAGATGGACGCGGAGCAACTGAACGCCGCATCCCTTTGGGAAGAATACAAGACTATTGTGAAGAAGTCGTTTGGCCGACGGGGAAGCGAGACTTTCTGGCCGACCATGCACCGGGAGCTTCGTAAGACGGGCGAGTGGACGGACGCAGCGGCATCTCATTTGGTGGCGTTGGCAAGGAACTACGGATCATTCATGCTCCGAAACGCGCTCGCGCTTGCCGTTGCAGCGGGTATCGAGGACGGCGAATTGGGTTTTTGAGGGGGAGCCGTCAACTCAGGACGCGCGTAACCGGCGTGTCGCGCTCCGCCCCGAAGGGGTTACGGTTTGTTGCCACGGGTGTAGCGAATTCGCCTCGGGCGAACGAGCGAAACCCGTGGAGGTCGTCGTTCCATTGTGGTCCCGCCCCGGCGGGGCGAAGGACGAGGCCGATGCCCGGCACGTACTTGCAGATTCTGCTTCACGTCGTCTTCTCGACGAAGGGGCGAGCCGCGTTTATCAAGACCGAACTTCAGGAGCGGCTCTATGCGTACATCGGCGTATCGTCCACGTCGAAAAGGGCACGCTCTACGCCATCAGCGGGATGCCGGACCATGTTCATCAGCCTTTTCGCCTGCGGACGGACGGAACGATTGCCGATCTGATGCGGACCGTGAAGTCCCGGTCTTCGGTGTGGGTGCATCACACGTTCCCCGCGTTCCCCGCGTTCGCGTGGCAGGAGGGTTACGCGGCCTTTTCCGTCAGCAAATCCGCTGAGGCGGATGTCAGAGCGTGTATTGAAAGGCAGGCCGAACACCACCAGCAGCGGGATTCTGAGCAGGAACTTCTCGCACTGTTGCGCACACATGGTGTGAGCGTCGATTCGCGTTACGTCTTCGATTGATTCAACAGCATCCTCTGCCCCGCCGGGGCAGCGTGTGTCTCGTTCCGTACACCACGGGTTTTGCTCGCCTCCGGCGAGCGCACCCGTGGCCACAAGCCCCGGCCCCGTCGGGGCCGTTACAGCGGTTCCCGAGCGCGTGAACGACGACGCCAAGCGATGAGAGGCCGAGCCGCTCCCTGACGGTCGCGGCTCGGATCGTCCGCTGACGCGGGAATCGGATTAGAACACCCGCACCGGCGTCCGTGTCGGCCGCGCGCCATTAGTCGGGATCGAGTCGCGCCTCTGCGTTGCCGGGCGTCGCCGGCCGCCGCGTCGGGCCGCGCATGACGCGGCCGCTTGCATTTCGGCCTCGCTTTGGGTTAGACTGGTGCCTGCTGTTCGACGGCGGGGAGCGGGCGGGAGGAGTCTCCCAGGACACGGCAATTGTGCGACTGCTGCGACGGTTCTTCATCCCAACGAGCGCGCCCATCGTCGCGTTGACGCTGGCGCTCGCCGCTTCACCCGCCGCCGCGACGCCCTACGGCACGTTCTTCGGCCAGCGGGTCGACATCGGCATTTACCAGAATTACCTGGAAAACCTGCTCTACACCCACCTCGGGCACAACCGCGGCTTCGGCGCACACCACGACCTCGCCCGGGCCAACATCGTCGCCACGCTTCAGTCCTTCGGTCTGCCCGTCGTTCTCGAGCCCTTCGTCTACAACACCGTCACCTACTACAACGTCGTCGCCACCCAGGCCGGGACCGACGTGCCCGGCCAGGTCTACGTCGTCGGGGCGCACTTCGACACCGTGAACAACCCCGGCGCGGACGACAACGGCACCGGCACCGCGCTCGTCATGGAGATCGCCCGCGTCCTTTCGCAACACCGCTCCCCGCGCACCATCCGCTACGTCCTCTTCGACCGCGAAGAGCAGGGCCGCCGCGGCTCCATCGCCTACGTCGGCGCCCACAGCGGCGAGACCACCGTCATGGCCGTCACCGCCGACATGGTCGGCCACGACAGCGGCGCGTTCGGCATGGACATCTACGGCCGGACGACCTCTTCGAGCGTGGTCAACGGCGTGGCGTCGGCGATGGGGACGTACGGCGGCGGCCTGAACGCGTTCGTCAACCTCGGGAACTACTCCTTCAGCGACCACTGGTCCTTCGAGAGCGCCGGCATCCCCGCCTGCGTCATCATCGAGCGCTGCTACACCTGCAACACCTACTACCACACCGCCAACGACGCCGTCGACGTCTATCCGGGCTACATCTCCTACGCCCTGCTTGCGCCGCTGCTCCGCTCGGTTACGGGCTACCTCGTCGACCAGATCGGCGTCTCGCTCTGGGGCGACAGCGACCTCGACGCCGACGTCGACGGGGTAGACTTCACTGCCTTCCGCGGCTGCTACGGCGGCCCCGTCACGCCCGCCTGCCGCACCTTCGACCGCGACTCGGACGGCGACATCGACTGCGCCGACTGGGTTGCCTTCCGCGCCGCGCACCTCGCCAGTTCCGGCTCGCTCCCGCTGCTCAGCCCCTCCGAGTTCGCCGCCGCCCTGCTGGCCGCCGACCCCGGCGCGGCCAACCGCTGCGTCGCCGACATGAACGGCGACGGCCGGCTCGACGGCGGGGACATCGGCCCCTACGTCGCCGCCGAAAGCGGTCTCTGACGGCCGCCCCGGGACGGGTGGCACGACGGCTCGCCCGCGAACGTGTCGCCCGCTATCATGCCCGCCGTCGCACGCGGTTCCGACGGTTCATCCGTCGCCCGGAAGCGCGCCCAGGGAACTGAACGTGGAGCGAACGCTCATCATCCTCAAGCCCGACGCGCTCGAACGCGGCCTGGCCGGCGCCATCCTCGCCCGTTTCGAGGCCCGCGGCCTCCGCATCGCGGCCATGAAACTCATGCGGATCGGCCGCGACCTCGCCGAGCGCCACTACGCCCCCCACAAGGGCAAGCCGTTCTACCCCGGCCTCATCGACTACATCACGTCGGGGCCCGTCGTCGTGCTCGTCCTCGTCGGCCGCAACGCCGTCGCGGTCGCCCGCAAGATGATGGGCGCGACCTTCGGCTTCAACGCCGAACCGGGCACCATCCGCGGCGACTTCGGCCTCTCCAAGACCTACAACCTGATCCACGGCAGCGACGCGCCGGACACCGCCGAGGCGGAGGTCGCGCTTTACTTCCGCCCCGAGGAAATCCTGGACAGCCCGCGCGCGGTGGAGCGCTGGGTTTACGACGCCCGCAGCGAATAAGAGCCAATCCGAAGAATCTGTGGCACCGCCATCGCCCCGGTGACAGCACCCGCCGCGGCGGGTGCCACAGGGGACACGGGGTCGATCGGATGGGGTCTAACGCCGCCCTGGCGCGGGAGGCCTCTGTTCCGCGCACGTCGCGCCGGGGCCGTTGTCGGGGGGTCTCGTCCTTCACCCCGCCGGACGCGTGGTGGGCCGCTGGAAGCCCGTCCGCTCCAGTACCCGCTCGTAGGTTTCCGGCCGCATCCCCGTGCCCACCTCGTGAACGATCTGCTCGTACAGTTTTGAGAACGCCGGCAGCCGGTTGCGGTCGGCGACCTGCTCCTTGTTGTACTGTCCGTGCAGCCGCCGGGCGTAAGCGATGTAGGTCGCGCCCTGCTCGTAGTCGCCGTAGCCGATCAGCCGGGCCGCCGTGGCGATCAGCGTGACGATCCGATTCATGGCCGAACGATACTGCACGAATTCGTTGTCGGCCTTCCACTGGAGTTTGAGGAACTCCTCGTATCCGTGAGTCGTGGCGTCGGACGGATAATGCTCCGCGAGCCAGTCGAAGTATTCGCGGGACTTGCGGAGGTCGCCGACCTCATTGAAGCGGAGGATGGCCTCGCGCATGAAATTGGTCATGGCCGTGGCGAAGTTGGTGTGGACCGGCCCCTCGCGCTCCTGGCGAGGGTAGTCCTTGGAGACGGCGAGGAACGCCCGCCGCAGCACGTCCGCGAAGCGCACGTCCGGCATGAGCATGGGCGGCTCGCCCAGCCGGGCCGACGGCGACAGGACCAGCCGCCCGCGGCGGAAGAGGTTTTGGAGGCAGTAGAGTTCGATCCGATCGGCGTTGAGGCGGTCGATGTCAAGGGCGGTCCGCTTGTCGGTCCCGATCTCGGTCCCGAGATTGGCCCAGTAAAGCGCGTGGGCCTCGGCGAGGCGGAAATCCATCGGCCCGAAGGCCCGACGGAGTTCGACGATCCGCGCCGGATCCAGTTTCATCTCCTCGCGCAGGCGCCGCGCCCGCCAGAACAACTCGATCCGCCGGCGGACATCGGCCGCGGCCGGGTCGGCGAGCAACGCGTTCAGTTCGGGCGGCCGGTCCTCCCGCGACAGCAGCCCCAGGAACGCGCCGGGCCGGCCCGGTTCGACGCCGTGTTCGCCCAGCCGGCGGACGAAGTCGGCCACGGCCGGGTCGGCGGCGAGGTCGTCCCAGCGCGGCGGGGCGGCGGCCAGGCCCTCGTAGTCGTGTTCCGCGCCGGGGCCGAGGATGTCCTCCATCAGCAGGGCGAACTGGTTCTTGTAGTAGTAATGCTTCTCGTCGATGAAGTCGCCGATCTTGTGGTAGAAAATCCACGCCAACTCGCGGTACAGATTCGTGTTGCGCGGGTTCCGCGGGATGCCGTGATCGCGCAGCAGTTCGTACCCGTTGCGAATCCAGCGCCAGCGGTCCTCCGCCGTCCGGAACGTGACCGAGATGTTGTAAGCCATGTTCCAGGCGTTGAACGCCCAGACGCTGGCGAAGTTGGGCTGGAGTTTGCAGATCGTCTCGGCCAGTTGGTAGGCGTCAAAGACCCGCCCCTCGTCCTTCAGTTTCGTCGCCCGCATCCACAGGTAGTCGACCAGCGGCGCGCGGCCGACTGCCAGCAGCGGCCCGACCATCATGCCCGGCTGGGCCGATTCGGGCAGGGCGGCGGCGACCAGTCCGTCGCGCACCCGTTGCTCGTTGATCGGCGGCACCCGCGTCGACGCCGCGGCGAGCAGCACGACCCCCGTCCCCATCAGCAGCCAGCGGCGCGTTCCCGGTCGCACGGCGTGGAATCTCCTGCGTCGTAGTCCGTCGAAGAACGGACTCAGAGGTCCGCGGCACACGCCGCGGCGGGTGCCGGCACCGGCGAGACGCCCGTGCCACAGGTTTTTCGACGGACCGCTACACGATTTCCGCGGCCAGTTCTCGACGCCGCAGGATCAGCACCGCGAGGAAGAGCGACGCCCCGCCCCGCAGCCCGGCGACCGTCCCGGCCTCGCGGCCGAGTTCCGCCCAGCCGATCGCCCGCCCGTCGAGCGTCTTGTTGGCCGGGTCGAGTTTGCCCGTCGACAGCACATCGAACAGCGTCGTCGTGAGTTTCGCCCGCAGCGCATCGCGTCCGATCAACGTCGTCGGCGAGGCCTGGTAGGGCGCGATGTAGAGCGCCTCGGACAGGAAGGCCCGGCTGTTGGCGACCGCGAAAAGCGACAGCGTCACCATCGCCGCCACGGGGTAGGTGCAGAACGTGGACATCAGCAGTCCGAACGACGCCAGCAGCGCCAGCGGCACGAGCAGCGCCGGGGCCGCCCGCGCCAGGTTGCGCTCAAACGAGGCGACGCGATAGAGCACCTCCAGCCCCTCCCCCAGCGGCACGACGATGTCCACCCGCCGCGGGTCGATGTTCTCCAGCCGCACAAAGACCGTGCCATCCGGCTCAACGCAGTGCGGCGGGACGTCGATCTCATGAAACGCGCGGTTGATTTCGATGCGGACGACTCCGAATGTCCCTCCCTTGGCGGGGTCGCCGATGATCCAGCGGGTCGCGAGGGTGTTCTCCGGCAGCACACTTCCGTCGATCAGCGCGGCTTCGCCGGTGTAGATGCTCGCGTCCAGTTTGTAGCGCACGCTCACCAGCCGGTCTTCGCCGGAAACGGGCGGCGGACCCTTGAGCACCCACTGCCGCGCCCGCATCGGGGGAAGGGACAGGTGCTCGTTCAACAGCGACAGCCGGATCTCCTCGCGCACCTTGTCGGGCGTCCAGTGCGGAGAGGTCGGCAGCCGCCCTTGCTGGCGGAGCAACTCGAAGCGCTCCTCAACCTCGTTTCGCAGGTCCGGCGCATCGGGCTGGATCGACGCCCGCGCCACCAGCACCTGCCGCCGCAATTCGTTCAGCCGTCGCAGGTTCATTCGCGTCGGCTCCGGCAGCCGCAGGAGCAGTTCGACCGTCTGATCGTCGGACCAGCCCAGGGAACCGGCCAGCGCCGCGATGACCGGGTTGGTCGCTGCCTCGCGTGCCGGGCTGACGGGGCGGCGGATGGCGTTGATCCCGCCCTCGGCCTGGTCGCGCGTCAGCCCGCCGCGGTGCACCAGTTCGGCGGCCAGTTCGCGCTCGAACCGCCCGACCAGCCAGCGCACGCCGCCGTAGGTCACCCCCAGCGCCATCGCGACCATCAGCGCGTTCAGCGTCATGATGCCGAGCCACTTGCCGGCCAGAATCTGCCAGCGCGGGACGGGCTTGGAAACGAGGCCGAAGATCTGGCGGCTGGCGATCTCGGCCGCGAGGGTCCGGCTGGAAAAAAAGATGGTCAGCAGGGCGAGGTAGAAGCCGGTCAGCCCGATGGCGTATCCGATGAACATCTGCACCTGGCCGCGAATAGTGCCGTCTCCGCGGGCCGTCAGGCACAGCAACGGGAGCGTCCCGGCGAGCAGCACGAGGAAGACCACGACGATCTTCATCCGCACGGCCTCGGCGAGCGTCACGCGGGCCACGGCCCGGACGCGCGGCCACGCCCCGCGGACCTCCCACCCTCCTACTTCGCCGCCGCCCCGGGCCAGCGCGGCGATGACGATCACGACCGCGCTCAGCGCGATCAGCGCCAGGACGAGGACGACGGAGACATCAAAGGCGTCGACGGCCCACATGATCGATCCGGCCCCCCGCGGTCGCGGCCAAGACGTAAACCAATTCGAAGTCGCGACCGTCGGCAGTCAGCGCCGCGACCGCCCGCGCTTACGCTTGCGGTTCTGATTGCTGTTCGTCCGGCTGCGTCAGGCGTTCGAGCACGTCGCGCCGCGGCGCCGGGCCCGGCGGCAGCCGGATCGGCCGCGGGCCGCCCGCGTCCTCGGTTTCGGTTTCGTCGGCCGGCCCGGAGGGACGGTCTTCCGGCGCGGCGAAGGCGGCGGCGTGTTCCTCAGTCGTCAGTTGCTCGAGGACCTCGAACCGCGGTACGGGCGTCGGCCGGGTCTCGACGGCTTCTTCCGGCCGAGCGGCCGCCGAGACATCGTCCTGCCCCGCGGCGACGAGCGTTTCGAGCAACTCGGCCCCGCCCCCCGGCGGTCCGGCCGAGAGAAACTCGCTCACACCCCGCGCGGCCTCGACTCCGCTCGTGGCGAGCCGGTCCCGTTCCGCCTGCTCCACAATGGAAAGGAACAGGTCTTCCAGCCGCTGCGTCGGGTGCTCGACGGCCAGAACCCGGCGGCCCGCTTCACTCTCGATGATTGCCCGGAGCCGGGCCACGGTCCGCTCGTCGAGTTGCGTCGCGCGGATTTGCGTCACGTCCTGCCGCGAAAGCAGATCGCGCACCCGCCCCAGCGCCTGCCGCCGGCCGCCGTACATGATCGCCACCCGGTCGCACACGTCCTCGACGTCGGCCAGCAGGTGGCTGCACAACAGGACGGTCTTGCCCCGCCGGGCCAGTTCGCGGATCAGGTCCTTGATCTGCCGTGCGCCGATCGGGTCAAGGCCGGTGGTCGGTTCGTCGAGGATCAGCAGGTCCGGGTCGTTGATGAGTGCCTGGGCCAGCCCGATGCGCCGGGCCATGCCCTTGGAATACTCGCCCACCGCCCGCCGCGCCGCTCCGCGCAACCCGACCATCTGGATCAACTGCTCGGTCCGCCGCCGGCGCTCGCGCCGGTCGAGGCGGAAGAGCCGACCGTAGTAGTCCAGCGTCTCGTGCGCGTTGAGAAAGCGGTACAGGTAGGACTCCTCGGGCATGAATCCGATGTGGGCCTTGACGCGCGTATCGGTCGGCGGGCGGTCGAAGACGCGGGCGTAGCCGCGCGTGGGGTAGAGCAGACCCAGCAGCATCTTGATCGTCGTGGTCTTGCCGGAGCCGTTGGGCCCCAGCAGGCCGAAGACCTCGCCGGGCAGGATGGACAACTCGAGATCGTCGACCGCCCGCACCCGCCCCCGGCCCCAGAAGTCCTGAAACACCTTGGTCAGGGCGGCGCACTCGACGACGGGACTGCGGGCGGAGGGGGCGATCACGCGGTTATTCTCTCCGGGCGGGGGTCTTCATCTGGAACGGATTGCGGTCGATGAACCCGCGCGGGGCGGCCTGGTTCTGCGGCTTGGTCCCGGTGCGGCCGGCGGCCGGGGCGTTCGGATCGCGCGGGATTTCGACCCAGATCTTGTCACGCGTGCCCGGCACGAGCGTCTTGACGATCGTCGGATCGGCCAGCACCTGCTGGACCACCTCCGTGCGCAGCCGCGACAGCAACAGGCGCCCCTCCTGCTCGTACTGCGGCAGCAGACTCAGGAACCGGTCGCGGTCGGCAAGGGCCGTGCCGACCGTGCGGTCGGCGGCGGCCCGCGCCGCGTTAATCGTCCGCTGGACTTCGCCGCTGGATGCCTCCAGCAGGGCGTCGGTCGCCGACTTATGTTCGGCCAGCGCCCGTTCCGCCTCGCGCGTCCGGGCCGGGTCCGCCTGCGGATCGGACGCCGCCCGGAGCGCGTCGAGCAGGGACACGAACTCCTCGTCAATCGCCGCGGCCAGTTCCTCATAGTCCGGTCCGGCCGTCAGGTTCAGTAGTTCCTGCCGCTTGCCGTCCGCGTCGCTGATGGCCGTACTCTGCTGCTGCACGGCCGCCTGCACCTGGTCAAACTCTTCCTGGGTCGCGCGCGGAGGGAGGATCGCCTCGCGGCCGGCGAACTGTGCGGCGATCACGGCCACCAGTTCAATACCCAGGGGGCAGCCTGCCCGCTCAAGGTCCTGGAGCGTCCGGCGACTCTCTTCGGTGACCTGGCGGAGAAAATCGCCGTGGCCCGCGCCGTAGATGTCGATGAGCCGCCGTCCGGCGGAGACGCGAATCGCCGCGCGGCGGAGCAGCGCGGAAAGGATCTCCTGCTCGGGCGGCGTGTCGTCATGCGGCGCGGAGTCGTGGACGAAGGTGACGTAGGCCACGGGGTCCGACACGCGGTAGCGGGCCCGCAGTTCCGCATGCAGGATGTTGGCGTCGCCCGTCAGGAGGTAGTGGTCGCGCAGCGGGCTGAGCGTGGCGTACGACACGCGGCGGATTTCCTTGCGGATCTTCTCGTCGTCCGACAGCGCGAACATGAACGAGAGCGGCAGCGTCCGCTCCTTCTGAACGGTGACCGTCACCACCTCGTCCAGCGGATAGGGAAAGGCCCAGTGCCAGCCCGGCGTGAGCACGCGGTCGGCCCGCTCGCCCACCACCCGTCCCAGCCGAACGACGAACCCGACCTCGCCCGGCTCGACGCGGAACCACCCGCTCAGCGCGTAGGCCGCGACCATGATGGCCATGAGCGCCTTGAGCACGGAAAAACTGCGCCGCAGCGCATCGGCCAGCGACTGGTTGGCCGGATCGAGGTCCGGATCGCGCGGGCCGTGCGGCGGAACGGGATGGTCGTGCGGGTGCGGGGGGTGACTCATTCGCGGTCCCCCGATGAAAGCGCCGCGGGCGGCGGCGGGTCGCGCAGCAGGTCGAAGGGGATCGCCTTCTCGGAGTCGAGGATCACCGTCGTGTTGCCGGACTTGAGAATGTCCTGAAGCGCGTCCAGTTTCTTGAGGAAGGAACTGAGTTCCTCAGCCCTGGCGAAGACGCCGTAATACTGCGCCGCCCGCGCGTCGCCCTCGCCGCGCAGTTTCTGGGCGTAGGCCTCGGCCCGGGCCAGGATTTTTTTCGACATCGCCTCGGCGTCGCTGCGGATCTTCTCCGCCTTCGCGTCACCCTCGGCCACCAGCGTGTTGATTTCCTTCTTGCGGTCGGCCCGCATCCGCTCGAACACCTCGCGCGTGTTGGCCTCCGGCAGGCCCAGCCGCTTGAACCCCACCGAGGCCACGCGGATGCCGTAGATGCGCTCGGCCTCGTCGGAGACGCCGGCCTGCACCTTGTCTTCGATCTGTTCGAACTTCATCCGCGCCGGGTCGACGTTGACCAGGTCGGAAAGCGGATGCTGCCGCAGCACGTTGCTCACCTGGTTCTTCAGCAGGTCGCCAAGTTTGTCGGCCGCTCCCTCTTCCCGCCCCACGGCCCGCAGGAACTGCTCGGCGTCCGCGATCCGCCAGTTGGCGTAGGCCGCCACCGTAATCGTCTTCTGATCGGAGGTGCTCAGTTGCGTGAACTCGGTCTCGTAGTTCCGCAGCCGCGCGTCGAATTTCCGCACCCGGTCGATCGGCCAGGGCGCGGTGAAGATCAGCCCCGCCTCGTCCGGCGGGACCACGCGCACCACCCGGTCGAAGCGCGTTACGACGGCCGTCTCCGTGAAGCGCACCTGGTGGGCCGTCATCGTCAGCAGCAGCACGACGATCACGATGCCCGCCGCCAGTTTCGTCCATCCGCTCGTATGCATGTTCGGGCTCCTCGCGACCCCGCGGCGGCCTACCGGCCGCCCGTCTCGCCGAAACTCTGCACCTCTTGCGACAGCATCTCGATCGGCGGCGGCGGCCGCAGGTCGAGTTGATACAGCACGTTGTCCGGCTGGCGCACCGCCACGACGTACTTCCTCAGCCCGGCCAGACTCTCCGTCAGCACGTCCAGGTAGGCCCGCAGCCGATAGACCCTCGGCGCGGCCGCGTGCGAGCGAAGTTGAACGTCGAACAGTTCAGCCGCCGCGCCCTCCAGCGTGACGCGCCGGAACAGGTATTCCTCGGCGTCGGCGGCCGCTTTCCGCGCTGCGCCTTCCGCCGCCTCCCGCAGCAGCCGCTCCACCACCGCGGACTTCCGGGTCGCGTCCGCCGCGTCGGCCGCGCGGGCGGCCTCTTCGGCCAGGATGGCGTCGTACAACGCCGAAAAGCCCTGTCCTGCCGCGGCCAGCCGGGTCCTGGCCGCGTCGGTTTCGCCCTGCTTGATCCGCGTGTCGCGCTGTTCGACGGCGTTGATGACGTTTTCGTACGCCTCGGCCACTTCCTGCGGCGGATGCACGCTTCCGAAGCCGACATGGACGATCTCCACGCCCAGGTCGCCGCCGTCCACGCCTGCGCCGCGGCACGCCCGCTGGATCGACTGCCGCAGTTCGTCCGCCACGCGGACGCCTCCGCGGCCCATCAGGTCGCCCAAGTCCGAGTGCGCCGCCAGCCGCGTCAGTTCGCGATAGGCCAGCGACTCGATGATCGCCTCGACGTCGCCCGCCTGGCGGTGATAATCCAGCACCCGCTGTCGGCTCACCCGCCATTGGAGCGGCACCGTCGCCGACAGCAGGTTGACCGGCACGCGGGACTCGGACCACGCCGCCCGGTCCGCGACCAGCAACTGGTATTCCTTCGCGCGATGACGCTCGCTCCACAGGATCGGCGCGCGGGAGACGCCCGCCTCGCGCTCCTCGCGGCTCGGCTCGTAGCCCAGTTCCATCCGCTGAATCCGTTCGGTCGGGATCAGCGTCGCCCGCGCCAGCGGCCACGGCCACGTCAGCGTGACCCCCGGCTCGGCCACCCAGCGCCCCGCTCCGTGGAAGCCCAGTTCCTCCACCACGGCCTGGTGGCCCTGCGGCACGACCACGAAGCACGTCATCGCGTAGAGCACCGCGGCCTGGAACAGCAGCAGCGGCGCGACCGCCCGCCCCAGCAGCCGGTAGAACCACGTCTCGCTCACCTTGAACCCGAACTGGTAGTCGATCGTCTGCGCCGCGCTGCGGAAGATGCCTTCCGGTTCGCTGAAGACGGCCAGCAACCGGCTCTCGTAGAAGACGCGCTGGGGCTGACCGGCCACGCGCGGGCGATACAGGTCGAGGATGAAGTTGATGACGATCTCGGCCGCCAGCACGATCATCGCCCCGCCGATCACGTGTCCCAGGCGCCGGTCAAACTGCTCGTAGCCGTTGTGGGCCAGGGCCAGCGCGACCGCCGCCGCCAGCCCGGCCAGCGCGGTCCCGAAGTAATAGGCCCCCCCGGCGCGCAGCATGGTCCAGCCCGCGCCCTGTATGCGGCTCATTCCCAGCGCGTAGCGCGACAGGGCAAAGGTCACGAAGGCCATCGCCCCCGCGACGAAGGCCAGCATCGACGCGTTCTCGACCCGGGCGGTTGCCGCGTCGCGAATCGTTTCGAACGGCCACGCTCCCGGTAGGCAGCGAATCCCCACCAGCGCCAGATAGACCGCTACGACGCCCGCGAAGGTCGGCACGAACCAGCGTTCGAGCGTCCGCAGCCGACGCCCCATCGCCAGCGCGTCCATCTGTTCCTTGTCTTCCTCGCGGAAGATGGTCCCGGCCCCGCCGAGCCGCTCGCGGCGTTCCCGCTCCAGTTCGGCCAGTTCGAAGCGCTCCTGATCCAGCAGACGGAGTTGATGGAGTTGGACGAGGATCAGCAGCCAGATTCCCGCCCCGCCGAGCAGGTGCCAGCCCGCCGCGAAGATCGCCGCGCTCGACAGCGAACCCCCCAGCAGGGCCAGCAGCGTGAAGCCGAGGACGCTGACGAACAGCCCGGCGGCCGCGACGCCCTCACCCCGTCGGTCTATGGTGGGAACTGCGCTCATGCTCGCATTCACACTCAGGCGGGCCGACGGCCGGCGGCGTCGCGTGGGTCGTCCGGGCGGACTTGGTGAGGGCAACCGGAATCACGCCCCGGCCGGCGAGACGCCGCCCGTGCCCGCCACGGGTCCGCCGCAGGAGACTCATTCTAAGGACCCGGACTCTTGCCGCCTAGCGGGCCGGGCCGCTCGTTGCCTGCGGGCCGGTGTCGGGCTTAGAGTCCGCTCGCGGGCCGCGTGGTCGGCCCGATACTCGACCTGCTGCCTCACGGTCGCGGCTCTGACCGCGGCACCTAGCGGACCGATGACCAGACTCTGGGCCGTCACGACCAACACGTTTCTCCAGACGGTTCGGCAGCCGATCTACGCCATCATCGTGCTCGTCGCGCTCGGCAGTTTCGCCGCCGCCCCGGCGCTGACCGGCTGGACCCTCGACGACGACAACAAGATGCTGCGGGACATAGGATTATCTACGCTTCTGATCCAGGGTTTGTTCCTGGCGGCGTTCTCCGCCGCCGGCGTCCTTTCCGTCGAAATCGAGCAGAAAACCGTCCTGACGGTCGCGGCCAAGCCGTTGCCCCGGTCCTTATTCGTGGTCGGCAAGTACCTTGGCGTCGTCGGCGCAGTGGCCGTCGCACACTACCTCGCCGTCATCGCCTTCGCGATGTCGATGCGGCACGGGGTGCTCCAGACGTCGGCCGACCCGGTGGACCTCACCGTCCTGGCCCTCGGGCCGGGCATGACGCTCCTGATGCTTCTGGCGGCGGCGGCCTTGAATTACCTGTTCGACTGGAAGTTTCTGCCCACGGCCGTCGCCCTCCTCGTTCCGACCCTGACGGCCTCCGCGCTGATCCTGGCGTTCATCGACCGCGACTGGCGGCTGAAGCGCTTCGAGCGGACGCAGACCCTCGACGCCCTGCCCCGGGAGATCACCTCGCGCGAGATGCTCCGCGGTATCGTTGAGTTCCGCCCGGACGAGGGCAAGCGCTGGCTGCCCGGCGCCCGCGGCACGCTCGTGCGCGAGGAGCGCCTGGGCCCCGTCAATGACGCCGACCGGGAATTCCTGCTGAACCTCAGCGACGACTACCAATGGCGGCGGCAGGTCGACTGGCTCATTGCCGAGACGCGCAAGATCACCACGCCGGACATCGTCAAGGCCGCGTACCTCGTCTTCCTCGCCGTCGCGCTGCTGTGCGGCGTGGCCGTAGCGGCCTCGACCCGGCTGGGGACGCTCTGGACGCTCGTGCTGTGCGTGCTGATGCTCTGCGTCGGGTTCGTGACGGATCACTATCTCCAGCCGCTCGACGAGCAGGGTGTCCGCTGGGCGCAGACGCTTTACCGTCTCCTGCCCAACTTCCAGTTCTTCTGGATGATCGACGCCCTGGCGGATGACCGCGTCATTCCCTGGTCATACCTCGGCCGGGTGACGGCCTACGCGGGGGTCTACTGCGCCGGCCTCGTGGCGCTGGCCGCGGCCTTATTCGAGACCCGAGAAGTCGGCTGAGGCGTTTCCGCCATGCGGCTCGCGCACGGTGCCGGGCGTTTTTTTCTCTGAGCCGGCCGCCGCGGCGACCGGTCCACGGGCTTGCGCCCGTGGCTCGGATTAGTTCGTGGGCTTGCGCCCGTCGCTCGGAAACTCCGTCCCGCCCTCGACGCCCTGATACGCCTCGACGATCCGCGACACGAGCCGGTGCCGGACGATGTCCGCCGCGCTCAGCCGCACGATCGCAATGTCCTTCACCCCCCGCAGCCGCCGCACCGCGTCGATCAACCCCGACTTCTCCGGCCGCTCCAGGTCGATCTGGCTGTCGTCGCCCGTCACGATCATCTTGCTGTGATGGCCCAGCCGCGTCAGGAACATCAGCATCTGGAGGGCCGTCGTGTTCTGCGCTTCGTCGAGGATGATCGCCGCGCTGTTCAGGGTGCGCCCGCGCATGAACGCCAGGGGGATGACTTCGATCACGTCCGTCGAGATCAGCCGCCGGATCTGGTCGAAGTCCATCATGTCCCCCATCGCGTCGAACAGCGGCCGCAGGTAGGGGTTGACCTTGGCCTGCAAGTCGCCCGGCAGGTAGCCGAGTTTCTCGCCCGCCTCGACCGCCGGCCGCGCGAGCACGATCCGCTTGAGCGTGCCGCGCTTCAGCAGCGCCAGGGCGACGGCCACCGCCAGGTAGGTCTTGCCCGTCCCCGCCGGGCCGAGGCAGAACGTCAGGTCGTGTTGCAGCACCGCGTCGACGTAGGCCCGTTGCCCCTCGGTTTTCGGCGAGACCCGCAGGTCGCGGCGGAACACGTCCAGTGCGAGCGGCTGCGGCGCGGCCGCCTCGCGGGCAAGGTCGGCCAGCGCGTTTTCCACGTCCTCGTCGCGCAGGTGGCCGCGGTCGCGGACGAGCAGTTGCAGCCGCTCGACCAGCGCCGCCGCCTTGGCGACCGAGGCGGCGTCGCCGCTGATCTTCAGATCGGCGTCGCGGGCGACGAAGCGCACGCCCAGCAGGTCGCGGATGAAGCGCAGGTTCCGGTCGGCGGGGCCGAACAGCGCCAGGCGCTGATCGCCGTCCGGCAATGTGATGACCATCTCCAAGGCGAATCGGCCCTCGGGGCGTTCCCCGCAGGTCTATTGTACCAGCAGCCACCACGCGACCGGAGCGGCCAGCAGCGGCGAATCGACGATGTCCAGGACGCCGCCGAACGCCGGGACCACCGCCCCGCTGTCCTTGGCTCCTGCGTCGCGCTTGAAGAGCGACTCCACCAGGTCGCCCGCCTGGCCGACCAGGGCCATCGCCAGCCCGAACCATGCCGCGCCGCCCGCGCGCGGCATCCAGCCCTCGAACCGCGCCGGACCCAGCGAGTAGACCAGGTACGCCGCTCCCGTCGCGACCAGCACCGCCGCGGCGACCCCGCCGGCCAGGCCCTCCCACGTCTTATTCGGGCTGAGCCAGGGAATCAGTTTGTGCCGTCCCGTCGCCAGACCCGTGAAATACGCCCCGATATCGCACGACTTGCAGACCAGCAGGAAGTACAGCACCAGCCACGCCGAGCCGCCCCAGACGCGCATCCGCACCACGTATGCCGCGAGGAACCCGCACCACAGCACCATCAGCATCGTCGTGCCCACGGCGGCGATGGAACCCGCCGTCCGGCGGCGCGCGATCACGACTGCCGGCGCCGCCAGGAACGCGACCGTCAGCCACGCCGCCGTGATGCGGAAATCCGCCGCCGACCCCGCCCGTCCGCCCGCGAGGACGCCGTTGGCGGCCAGCCACGGCACGGCGACCAGCCCCGCGTTCACCACCGCTGCGAGCCACACGACGGGCGCATGCCCCGCGGCCCGCATCAGCCGGGCCAGTTCGAGCGTCGCCGGCACGACCAGCGCTGCGACGAGCGCCGTCAACACAAACCCGTTGAGCAGGCAGCGGCCGACGTCGGCCATCAGCCCCGGCGGCCAGTCCTGGGCGATGCGGTACGCGAGGTAGTCGTCCAGCGCCGCCAGGCCGACCAGCGCGACGATCATCAGTCCGCCGAACAGCACCCGTTGGCCGAGCATGGCGGCCATTTATGTGCCAAGTCGCCTCCGTCCGCAATCGGCGGACCGGGCGGAGCGTCGGAGGGCGGTCTTGATTTGCTCCGCCGCCGGGCTTACCCTCGCGCGGGCCGAACGACGGACCATCCCCGTCGGACTCAAGAAGGAGGTGTCCCATGCCGTATGAACTCCCCCCGCTGCCTTATCCCTATGAAGCCCTGGAGCCGCACATCGACGCCCAGACGATGCGCATTCACCACGACATGCACCACAAGGCCTACGTCGACGGCCTGAACAAGGCCCTCGAGGGCCTCGCCAAGGCCCGCGAGGGCGGCGACTTCGCCGCGGTGCAGGCCTTGTCGCGCTTGGCCGCCTTCCACGGCGGCGGGCACAGCAACCACACGATCTTCTGGCACAACATGGCCGCGGCCGGCAAGGGCGGCGGCGGCGAGCCGGGCGGCGACCTGGCGAGCGCCATCCGCAAGGACTTCGGCGACTTCGCGAAGTTCAAGGCGCACTTTTCGGCGGCGGCGACGGCGGTGGAGGGCAACGGCTGGGGCGTGCTGGCGTGGCAGCCGGCCCTGTCGGCCCTGACGATCCAAACCATGATGAACCAGCAGAACCTCACCATCCTCGGCAGCGTGCCCCTGCTGATGCTGGACGTATGGGAGCACGCTTATTACCTGAAATACCAGAACAAGCGCGCCGCCTACGTCGAGGCCTGGTGGAACGTCGTCAACTGGAAGGACGTCGAGGCCCGCTTCGCCAGGGCGAAGAACGTGACGATCTGATCGCCGGCGCGGGACGATCTCGAGCCCGAAGATGACGCCGCCGCACGATACGGCTGACGAGATTCGCCGCGCACTGGCTGCGCGATTCGAGGCCGACCGGCTGCTGGGGGCCGCGGTGCTGCCGATCCGCCGGCCGCAATCGGACCGCGGTCCGGCCCCTCGTCCTCCCGCCGCAGCCGCATCCTCCGCTCCCGCCGCGGTGCAGCGGCCGCCCCGAGATCGTCCGGTGCGGCCGGGTCCGCCGCATCGGCCTGCCGATGCGACGCCGCCCCGCGGGCCGGTCCGCGTCGCGACGACCGACGACCCGGCCGTCCTCGCCGAGCGCCGCCGCGCCCTCCAGACCCTCGACGAGTCACAGGTCAAGGGCTGCCGCAAGTGCGGCCTGTGCGCGACGCGGACGCAGACCGTCTTCGGCCAGGGTTCGCCGGTCGCGCGGATCGTCTTCGTCGGCGAGGCCCCGGGCTTCGAGGAGGACCGCACCGGTCTGGCGTTCGTCGGCCGGGCCGGCGAATTGTTGACCGACATGATCCAAAAAGGAATGGGCCTGCGGCGCGACGACGTCTACATCTGCAACGTCCTCAAGTGCCGCCCGCCGGACAACCGCACCCCCGCCGCCGACGAGATCGCCGCCTGCTCGCCCTATCTCTGGGAGCAACTCCAGACCATTTCGCCGGAGGTCATCGTCGCCCTCGGCGCGCCGGCGGCCCAGACGCTGCTCAACACCCGCGAGCCGATCGGCCGCCTCCGCGGGCGGTTCCACGATTTCTATCCGTCCGGTTCGCCGATGATCGGGCAGTCAATCGCCGTGATGCCCACCTATCACCCGGCCTACCTGCTGCGCTCGCCGCAGGAAAAATCGAAGGCGTGGGAAGACCTGAAGCAGGTGATGACCCGCCTGGGGCTGCCGCTCCCGCGGCGACGGGCCTGACGCCTTCCGGCCGCGCCCCCCTACGCCACCGCCGACTGCGCCCCCGTCTCCTGCTCGAACCGCACGCTGACGCGCTTGGAGACGCCGGCCTCCTGCATCGTGATGCCGTAGAGCACGTCGGCCACGCCCATCGTCCGCTTGCTGTGCGTGATGATGATGAACTGCGTGTCCGCCACGAACTCCTCGATCACGTGCAGGAACCGCTGGATGTTCGCCTCGTCCAGGGCCGCGTCCACCTCGTCGAGGATCGCGAACGGCGACGGCCGCGTGCGGAACACCGCCAGCAGCAGCGCGATGGCCGTCATCGTCTTCTCGCCGCCCGACAGCAGCGACATGGTCTGGAGTTCCTTGCCCGGCGGCCGGACCATGATCTCGATCCCGCTCTCCAGCGGGTCGGACGGGTTTTCGAGGAACAGGTCGGCCTTCCCTCCGCCGAACAGTTTCTTGAACAGCGCCCCGAAGTGCTCGCGGACGCGGCCGAACGTCGCCTCGAACCGCTCGATGCACGCGGCGTTCAGTTTTTCGATGAGTTCGATCAGTTGCTTTTCGCTCGCCCGCAGGTCGTCGCGCTGCGCCGCCAGGAAGCCGTACCGCTTCTCCAGTTCCTCCTGCTCCGCGATGGCGTCGAGGTTCACGTTGCCCAGACGTTCGATCTTCTCCTTCAGGTCGGCAATCTCCGCCTCCACCGCGGTCCAGTCCTGTTCGGCGTGCACGTAGCCGCCGTACCGCTCCTCCAGGTCGACGTCCAGTTCCTCGCGCACCCGTTGCGACAGGTCGTCCAGCCGAACGCGGACTTCCTGCAACCGCATCTGTACGCCGTGCAGTTCGGCCTCAGCTTCGTCCACCTCCTGCCGCAGCCGCCGGGCCTCGGCCTGCCGGCCGTCGCACTCGGCGCGGGCCGCGTCGCGCCGCCCGCGCTGCGCGGCCGACTGCGCCGCCAGGGCGGTCCGCCGGCGCGACAGTTCCTCCAGGGCGGCCTGCGCTTCGGCGACCTGCCGGCGGGCCTGTTCGATTCGCGCCTCAGTCTGCACGCGATCCTCGACGGCCGCGGCGTGTTCCGCCTCCAGGCGCTCCAGCCCGCCGCGCGACTGGTGAATCGTCTCGCGGACCGCCGCGCGCTGCTGGAGCAGCCGCCCGGCCTCGACGCGGGCCTGCGTGGTCTCCTCCGCCAGGGCCTGCCTCTGCGAAGCCAGAGCGTCGATCCGGCCGCGCAACTCCGCGATCGTGAGTTCGGTTCGCGCGATGTGCCCTTCCAGCCGGGCGACGGCGGCCTCGTGTTCTTCTTTCTTCCGCGCGGCTTCGGCCGACTGCCCGGCGAGCAAGGCCGACTCCTGCTCCAGCAGCGTCCGCTCGGCGTCGAGTTTGCGGGCCTCCTCCTGAAGCGAGGCCAGCGTCGCCTGCACCTCCACCCGTTCGTTGTTCGCCAGGTAGATCGCCCCGCGGAGGTCCTGCTGGACCGCGTCGAGGTGGCCCGCCTCGTTCTGCGTCCGCTCCAGTTCGGCCGTCAGCGCGGCGATCTCGGTTTCCAGCGCCGTAATGCGGCCGCCGATCTCCCGCAATTCGCTCCGCCGGCTGATAAGCCCGCTGGCCGCGCCGGGCGGACCGAGCGCCACCCGCCCGTCCGGCTCAAGCACCTCGCCTTCGAGCGTCACGAACCGGTCCGGCCCCGGAAGCGCGTCGGCGATCCGCCGGGCCGCCTCCATCGAGGCCACGACGTGCGTCCGCCCCAGCAGGTGCCGCGCCAGCCGCGAGCAGTCCTCCGGCACGCGGACCCAGTCCAGCACGCTCGCGACGTACCCCTCCTGCGTCCGCAGGTCCGGCCCGTCCAGCGCGGGAGGCGCCTGATCGAGACAGCAGACGACCAGCCGCCCCGGTAGTTCCGCCAGACGCGGCCGGTCGGCCAGCAGCGCGTCGCGGCTGGTGACCACGAGGGCCTGTTGCAGTTCGCCGAGGGCCGCCTCGACGACGGCGGCGTGGGCCGCGTCCGCCTCGAACAACTCGCCGATCGGTCCGCGGACATAGCCGAACGTTGCTCCGCCGGGGTCTGCATCGCGCCGCGCGAGCACTTCGCGGGCGGCGGCGAGCAGTCCCTCGCGGCGGCGGTCCAGTTCTTCGAGCAACTCGCGCCGTGAAAGCAGCCCGCTGCGGGCCTCCTTCGCCGCGGCAACGCGGTCGAGCAACTGCGTCCGCTGCGCCGCCACCGCCGTTGACCGGGCCCGGGCCGACTCGAGCGCCGCTTGCTGTTCCGCCACGCGCCGGTCGATCTCAGCCAGGCGCGACCCGAGCGCCTCCCGCCGCTGGTCGGCGTCCGTCCGCAGGACGCGGATCTCGCGCTCCCGGGCCTCCAGCCGCGCGGCCGACGCCGCCCGCGCCTCCTGCTGCGCCGCCAGCGCCGCCAGGTCGTTGTGCACCTGGCTGATGCGGCGCATCAACTCCAGCACGCCCGCCTTCTCGTCCTCCAGCCGCGCGCTGCTGTCGGTCAGTTCCGCGGCCGCGGCGTGATCGCGCTGCTGCACCGCGGCCACCGCCGCGTCGGCGGCGGCGAGGGCCGCTTCGGTCCGACGTTCCTCGGCCTCCTGCTCCGCGAGCCGCTCCCGCTGCGCCGCGACCTGCCGCTCCAGTGCCTCGACCCGCGCCCCGCACCGCTCCAGCAACTCGCCCTGCTCGGCGATCCGCGTCCGGCCCGCCGCGATCCGCTCTTCCTGCGCCGCGGCCTGCGACTCCACCGTCAGCGATTCCGCGTCCAGTTCGCCGATCCGCTTCTCCAGTTCCAGCAACTCGACCTGGATCGCGCTGGCCGCGGCCTCCTGCTCGGCCGTCCCGGTGCGAAGGGCCGTCGAGCGGTCCGACAGGCGGGCCTCGGCGGCCTCCGACTCGGTGCGGGACTCGCGCAGGCGGTGATACTCCGCCAGCGCGTAGGTGCTCCGCAGTTCCCGCAGCCGCCGGGTGTATTCCTGGTAATGCCGGGCCTTGCCCGCCTGGACCTTGATGCTGCGCAGCCGCCGCTCCAGTTCGTCTAGGATGTCCTGCAACCGCAGCAGGTTCTGGTTGACGCGCTCCAGCCGCCGCTGGGCCTCGCGCTTGCGGACCTTGTACTTGCTGATGCCGGCCGCCTCCTCGAAGATCAGCCGGCGGTCCACCGGGTTTGCCCGCAGCAGACTGTCCACCCGTCCCTGCTCGATCACGCTGTACGCATCGACGCCGATCCCCGTGTCGAGGAACAACTCGCGGATGTCCTTCAGCCGGCAGACCTGCTTGTTCAGCAGGTACTCGCTCTCGCCGGAGCGCAGCAGCCGCCGCGTCACCGTCACCTCGGCCTGGTCGCACGGCAGCCGCCCGTCGCCGTTGTCGAACACGAGGTCCACCTGGGCCAGGCCCGAGGGTTTCCGCGTGCCCGAGCCGCTGAAAACCACGTCCATCATCTGCGTGCCGCGCAGCCCCTTGGCCGACTGCGAGCCGAGCACCCACTTCACGGCGTCCACGATGTTGCTCTTGCCGCAGCCGTTGGGGCCGACGATCCCGCTGATGCCGGGGCCGAAGTCCAGTTCGGTCCGGTCGGCGAAACTCTTGAAGCCGTGCAGGATCAGTCGCTTAAGGATCATGGCGGGGTCACGCCTCCTTGCGTCTTGTATCGGCAATCCGATGCCGGCCGGTCCGGTGGAGCGCTCCCCCTTCGGGTCGCGGCGAAACCCTCACGCACCGGACGCGGTCCCTTTATTCTAATCGCGCGCCGGGGGACGCACCAGCGTCGATTCGCGGCACGTAACAGCGCGTCACCACGCGCCACGGCGGATGGACATAGCCGGGATCCAGCCGGTCCTTCAGCGCCGCGGCCGGGTCGGCCAGCCGCTGGTCTTCGGATGCCAGGGTCCAGTCGTCCCGCAACCGGTCGAACAGCGCCTCCCACTCCGCCGCGTCGGATGCAGTCGCCGCCCCCTGGATCGCACACATTCGCCGCGGCTGCGACTCGGGCGGCGCGCCGGCCCATCGCTCCGCGGCCGCCCGCGGCGTGAGCACTTCGGCGGCCCGCGCCCGCCAGCGCTGCGGCTCCACGCGCCCGTACCAGTCAGCCGGATCCATGATCCCGTAGTAATAGCGGACCGACGGATGCGTCGCGACGAGTTTCGAATACACATGCTCCCGCACGACGGCCGCGAACGGATCGAGCCACCGCTGGCTCGACCAGTTCCGCTCCATGGCCCAGTTCAGGCCGCAGCCGGCCCACCCGACGCACAGCCCGCCGACCGCCGCGCTCCGTACGGCCCGCCAGCGTCCGAGTCGCGACCGGGCGAATGTCAGGCCCGTCGCCAGCCAGACCGGCGCACTGAAGGCCATCGCGTACTTGTCGATCATCGTCAGGGTCGCGACGCCGGCGGCGAGACAGACCGCAGCCGCCCACGCCGGTCCGCCGGAAGGTCGGTCGGCCCCGCCTCGCCGCCGCAGGTCGTCGAGAAACAGGACCGCGCCGCCCGCAACAAACACCGCCATGCCCATCCAGACGTACCACGCCGCCGGCGCGGCGAGGTTGCCGGTCAGCAGGGCAGCGCCCGTCCGTCCCGCGCAGGCGAGGTAGGGCATCGCGTCCGCCGCAGCCCGTGGAAAACGGCCCAACTGGTCCGCGAACGCCGAGACCCACGGCAGGTAGGCCGCGAGCACCGCCGCCGCCGCATACCGCCAGGGCCTGCGCAGCGCGGGCGACACCCACACGCCCCGCAGCCACAGCGCGCCGACCAGGCATGCGGCGAAATAGTTTGTATAGAGCGCCGCCATCGCCGCGGTCGTCCAGAGGATGAACCACCGCCTCCCGCCGCCGCGCCGCTCGATCTTCGCCGAGGCCAGAAGCAGCAGCGCCGCGCAGAGGAACGCCAGGGAATACCACCGCGCCGCGAAGCCGAAGAACAGGTGCAGCGGGTGCAGCCCGCAGAGCACCAGCGCCCAGCGCCCCGCCCGCTCGTCGCCCCACGCCGCGCCCGCCGCGCGGATGACCGGCAGCGCCGCGAGAAACATCAGGACCGCCGGCCCCCGCAGCGCCACGGGCCGCACGCCGAACGCGTCGATCCACGCGCGTTGCAGGAGGTAGAACAGCGGCGGGTCCGGCTCGGCCCCCGCGCGCAGCACGGAAACCAATTCCCCGGCCGGCAGCACGTAGCGTTGCAGCGAAAACGCCTCGTCGTCGAAGACGGTGTAGTAACTCGCCCCCCACAACAAAAACGCCCCGGCCGCGAGTACGACGGCCAGCGTGACGAGCGTGTCTTTCATCGCATTGTCTTGAAGGACGCGGTTTGACCGCCTGCGTCGGAGTCGGGGCAAGGAGAATCTTTGCCCGAGTGCCGCCGACCGAATGGCCTACTGCACAAACTCGACGGGCACGCCCGGCCGCACCATCGCCCCCAGCCGCACCGCGTCCCAGTTCGCCAGCCGGAAGCAGCCGTGCGAACCGGTCTTGCCGATCAACTCCGGCTCCGGCGTCCCATGAATGCCGTATCCGGGCAGCGACAGGCCGATCCAGAACCGCCCCACCGGATTCCGCGGCCCGGGCGGGATGACCAGTTTGCGCTTCACGCCCCGGACCTCCGGCCACATCTTGGGGTCGAAAACGTAGACCGGGTCCGGGCTGACCACCTTCACACGGCACTGCCCGCTCGGTCGCTTTTCGCGCTTTCGGGCGATCGAACAATGCAGCAACCCGAGCACCTGACCCTTGGCATCGAACGGCCGGATCGTCTTCGACGCAAGGTCGACCTCCAGTCGGGCCGCGCGTCCCGGCACGGCGGGCGAGACGTTCGGGATCCGCAGGACATCGCCGGCCGACAGCGCCGTCAGCCGTTTGCCCGGGTTCAGCCGGCCCAGCAGCGCGACGCTGCAATGCCCCCGCTCCGCTGCCAGCGCCGCCAGCGATTTGTAGCCGAGCCGCGGCGCGCGGGACTTCTCCACCCAGGTCTTCGGCCACGGCCCCACTTCCGCCGCGTCCGCCGACGTGATCGTGTACGTCGTGATCGCCCCCGTCGGGTCGACCTCCAGCGCGCCGCGGCTTGCCTCATCCGGCAGGCCCGTCGCAGGCAGCCCGGACGCCGCCTGAAACTCGCGCAGCGCCCGCGCCGTCTTCGGTCCCCAGCGTCCGTCGATCACGCCCGGCGAGAACAGGCGCCGGTCCAGCGCCACCTGCCACGCGACGGCCTCGGCCTCGGCCTCGGCCATCGCCGGCGCCCGCGCCGCCTCGGCCGCGCGCAACGGCGGCGCGGCGAGTGCCGGACCGATGGCGATCAGGCACGCGGAGATCAGCGCGGATGGTCGAAGGCGAATCGACGTGAGCGAGGCGGCCGGCATGGAACACGTGATGACGCGGAATACGACCGCGGACCGCGCTATGTATCGACGAATCTCAGCGTGGGAGTTGCGAAGATCGCGCCCGGCCGGACAATACCAGCACCGTCGCGAGCAGGATCACCGTACCGCCCAGCGCGGCGACCAGGACCGACGATTGCAGGAACGCCGGTTGCAGACTGGCCAGGCGGCGCAGCGCCAGGCCGCCCGGCGGCGCGGCGGCATAGGTGCGGACCATTCGATCAAGCACGCCGATGCCGCTCGTCAGCCAGAAACTCGCCAATAGCGCGGCCGGCAGGAGCCCCCCGATCCGCGGCCAGGCCGCCGCGCCGTCGCACGCGAGGAGCAGCAACCACGCCAGGGCGGGCGCCAGATACCACGCGGCGGTATAGACCCCGCCCCAGGCAACCTGAGAGCGAACGGCGTGATAGGCGAGCGCGGCCGTGTAACACGCGCACAGAAAGGCGGCGGTCGCCGCGCGCGAATCGGCTGGTGCCCGGCGGCGCAGCGCGATCCAAAGCCACCCGGCCAGCGACAACGCCAGCACGCACTCGTCCGCGCGCCGGATCGCGGCGGGCAGGGAAACGAAGGTCCATCCGCCGACCCAGAACGTGTCGCGCAGCCAGATGCGCCGCAGAAACCGCAGCCAGTCGATTGCTTCGGCCGCGTGCAGAAGGCCGGCCGCGCCGCCCGCGTCCGCCGGGGTGAGGACCGTCTCCTGCATCGGTGCGACGACCCCGTGGCGCGACCAGTTTTCTCGCCACCAGGTCTGGGTGACGACCAGGGCGGCGGCCAGAAACGCGGCGGCGGCGAGGGCGGCGCGGCCGGTCCGGACGCCGCGGCGCGACGCCGTCGCGGCGATGCAGAACAGGACGAACGGGATCAGCGCGAGGTTCGTCGCCTTCGCAAGGACGGCCAGGCCCGCGACGATCCCGACGGCTCCGGCGCGGCGCAGCCAGCGGTCGGGGTGCAACTCGAACGACCAGACGACCACCACCGTCGCCAGCAGCATGCCGAGCGCGTCGTTTGCCACCCGCGCCGCGTTGACGAGCAGCAGCGGCTGCGACGCGATCAGGAGGCCGAGCAGCACGGCGTCGCGCCGCGCCGGCCACCAGCGCGCGATCCGGCCGAGAATGATTCCGGTCGCGGCGGCGAGCAGGCCGACGTTGACGAGTCGCAGAACGGCGACGCTCCGCGCCAGATGCTCGATTCCTCCGGCCGCGGCGAACAGCGGCGCGACGGCGCGGTAATAGAGCGGGGCGTGCTGGGCTTGGTAGAGGCGGATCGGAGCGGCGGCCTCGTCAAAGGCGGGCGGCGCGGAGCGCGCCCAGAACTCGGCATGCCCGAGCGCCCCGCTGGCGCGGAGTTGGTCGAGGGCGCGGGAGCCGTGCGGAAACTTCACGACCTCGCGCAGCAGCGCCGGCGACACGCGCGCGTCGGGAAGCAGCGGCGGCCGGCCCGTCTCGAGCAGGTGCGCGAGGTAGGCGACGTGTTGGTATTCGTCCCAACCCTCCAGCGGCGGCAGGATGCAGAGCAGGACGATTCCGCGGGAGACGACGAGGGCGATCAGCGCGACGCGAACCCCCGCAGTCAGTCGGACCGGTTGCGGCGGTTGATCGGCGCCGTCGAGAGGCATGCGCGGCGCGGATCATATCGTCGCGTGGCCCGCCGCGCCGTGACGTTTCGATGGCCGCCCCGGCCGGCCGCGGGCAATCCGCGCGCCGCCGGGGACTTGAACCGCGTCCGCCACTGATTGGTTATCGACGCTTCGGAGCGGGAACCGCAGTCGCCGCCCGCTCGTGCGCCAGCAGCCGCGCCTTGCGGGCCAGCCCGCCTCCGAACCCCGTCAGCCCGTTGTCCGCGCCGATGACGCGATGGCACGGGATGAACAGGGCGATCGGATTCGCGCCGCACGCCATTCCGACGGCCCGCGCCGCGCTCGGCCGCCCCACCCGCCGCGCGACCTCGCCGTAACTCAGCGTCCGGCCCGCGGGGATGCTTCGCAGCACCCGCCAGACGGCCTGCTGAAAGGCCGTTCCCCGCGGATGCACCGGCACGCGTCGCAGCAGCCGGGCGTCGCCCCGGGTGTAGGCCCGCAGCGCCGCCGCCGCCCGTTCGAGCACGGGGCACGGACCGTCATTGAGCCGGTAGTCCGCACCGAATCTCTGCCGGAGCGCGGCCGTCGAGCGCTTCGCCGTTGCGGCGAACTCGGCCAGCCGAAGCCCCTGTTCGTCGGCCACGAGCCAAAGCGGCTCCGGTCCGATCCGCGACAACATCTGCCAGAATTGTTTCATCGTTTCCTGCTCCCGTTGGACCGCGCGGGCATTGTACCGCGAACGCCGCAGCGCCCACATGAAAAAAGGGCGCGAAAAAAGGACCCGGCCCGCGGTCAGCGAACCAGGTCCGTGAAATCGAAAATGCGCTCCGCCGCAATGCCGTTCGGAGGAGGATTCATGAACCCCATCTTCAAGGTGGGAGATGCCTTGGAGCACGGGGGCCCTCCCGCTCAGGGCGGGTCCGGCGCCCGTCGCTCATTTGCCGGCCTCCCTGGGGTTACACGTATCGGTTCAAAAATCGTTACCTCCGTTCTCGAACATGACAGAGAGCATCTCCGTCACCCTCTTTATAACCGTTCCGCGCCGAAAAATCAACTGCCCGGCGCATTCAGGCCGCGGTTCGTGCTCACCGCTGCCCGCGCCCCGCCGCGACCGGCGCGAAGTACGCGCATCACCTCGTCGACTCGAAGCGCCTTCGGCAGCGGCCCGGCGTCCGACAGAAGGAAGGTCGTCGAACTTTCCCGCGCCAGCGATCCGTGCGTGCTCGCCACGCGGCCGACCCCGATCTCAAACAGCCACGAACCGTGGCAATACCCTTCGTTCAGCGACAGAATCAGGTCGGGCGGCTTCTGCATCAGCCCGTCGAAGCAGTGCCACAGTCGATGCAGCGCGTCGGGAAAGTCGTGCGTCGCCGTCGCCTCGAACAGCCCCGCGTCCTCCAGCGAGCCGTCCGGGCCGACGCCGTGCCCGCTCGACCGCATCCGGGCGAGGATCGGCCACAGCCGCAGCGGGTCGCCCCGCCGGGCCGTGTACGTATATCCGCCTTCCCGCCGCTCGATCGCCGCCTCCGCATCGCGCGCCCGCACGATCACGGCCTGTCCCTCGCGGTAGGCCGCCAGTTCCACGGCCGGGTCTGCGAGCAGCGCCGCCGCCGCCTCCGCCGGGCGCTGCGTGAACACCGCCGCATAGGTCACCAGTCCGTAGGCCGGAATGACGACGTCGCGCGGCCCGCCGATCGCGTTGGTCAGCCGCAACCCGGCCCGCCCCAGCGCGTCGCGGAACCCGACGCGGCGGCACGGAAGCAGGTCGTGCCCGTGGTCGGCGAGCAGCGCCAGCCGCACGCGACCGCGTTTCTCGTACACGAGTCGCTCGAACAGCCGCTCGACCGTTTGCAGATACAGTCGCATCGCCGGCCGGCCGCCGCGGGTCCCCAGCCCCGCCGTCCCGATCGAATAGGCGGTCGCCTCGCCGCGCTTCGTCTGCCGGAACAGGCGAAGCGTCTCGCGCATCTCCTCGTCGAACACCGCCTGCGGATCGAGGTACGCCCGCGCACCGATCGTCTGCGGCGCGTGATAGGAGAGGGGTCCGAGCCACGGCGCGTTCGCGCCGCCGAGATACGCCTTGTGTCCGCCGATCATCCGGTTTCGGGCCGAGTCAAAGTACAGCGCCTCGGGCGCCGTGCACGGCTCGGTCTCAAACATCCGCGACATCGCGAGGTCCGTCATCGCAGGGAAGACTGTGATCAACCGCGACGGCTGCGGAAACAGCCGGAAACGTCCCTCTTTCCACATCGCGCTGACGACCGTGAACGGCACGCCGTCCAGCACCAGCACGCACAGCGGCCAGTCGGGCCGGTCGCCGAGGCGGTCGATGCGCTCGTCGGGTTTGCCGTCGCCGTCGTCGTCGAAGGCGACTTCGACGATGCGCCCGCCGCGCCAGCGCTGGAAGTAGTTGGGTCGCACCGCGCCGTCGATCCGCAGGGCGACCTCGGCGCCGTCGTCCGGTACGGCCGGCGGCCCGCGCTGCGGCCAGCGCGGATCGAACCCGCAGCCGGTCGTGCACACGACCAGGACCAATGCAACGCGACGGACCGCACGGGCGGGCGCGCGAGATCGGAATCGAACATCGTCGCGGGGCACGGCGGTTTGATTGTAACCGGCTGCGGGACGTCGTTCGCGGATGCGGTCGAGGTACGCCGGCGCGGGACAACGAATGATTCGCCGCGCGCTGCGCGCGATCGGCAGACCGCCAGGTGCTTGGCGCCGCCCGGTGGCGGGGCGGCCGTTCTGTCGCCGCGCCGGCCGCTGCCCGGGCAGCGGCCGGTTTCACGGCTTTCCCCCACCGAAAAGCACTCGAGCGCGCCAGGCCCGTGCGAGTCGGGCCCCCGCGCTTGGCACCAGAGCGTACGATATAACCCGGGATGGGGGAAAACCGGCCAACAGATTGCCTAACCCCGTGCCAGCATGGTGATTGCGAGACGATTGTTCGCCGTTGTCCTGGGGCGGAAAACCCGGGGCTATACCGGGAAAAGGACGGCGACAAGGAATATCGTAACTCCGACCCGATTGTTGTCATAACTAAATCTATAACAAGATTTTACATCTCAATCATCCGACAGCATATTCCTTTTTATTTCTTTTTGTTTGACTTTCAGAAATCAAACGGGTACATTCATTTATTAGGTAAATGTTCGTATCGGCACGGAGGCCGGCCGCGACCGGAGCCGCCGCGTGACCCCGCGTTCGATCGTCCTCACTGTCCTGCGCGAAATCGCTCCCGCACGCCCCTCGCCGCGCGTCTCGCAGGTCTGCTGGGACTTCGGCGTCCCGCCGCGCGAACCGCCCGTCCGCGTCGCCGAGCAACTCCGCGTTCCGCTCGGTCCGGGCCGCATCGTTTTGCTGACCGGTCCGTCGGGCGCGGGAAAGACGTCGTTGCTGGCCGAGTTGGCGCGCTGCTGCGGCGACGTCGTCTGGGTCCGTCCGCCGCGCCCCGGACCGCGGGCCGTCGTCGACCGCGTCGCATCGCGGGCCTCGCTGCCCGAGGCCCTGGAAATCCTGACCGCGTGCGGACTGGGCGAGCCCCGGCTCTGGGTGCGCCGGATCGGCGATCTTTCCGACGGCGAGCGGTTCCGCGCAGCCCTGGCCGTGGCGCTCGGCGAAGCCCTCCGCCGTCCCGGCTGCCCGCCGATCTTCTGCGACGAATTCACCGCCATCCTTCACCGCCGCCTCGCCCGGGCCGTCGCCTTTAATCTGCGAAAACTGGCCATCCGCGCCGGTCTCACGCTCGTCGTTGCTGCGGCGCACGACGACATCGTCGACGACCTGCGGCCCGACACGCTCGTCCGGCTGGACGGAAACCGTGAATCGCAGATCGACCCCCGACGATCGCCGTTCCGGACCGGTCCGCAATTCGCCGCGCGCGACGCCCGCCTCGAGGTTCGTCCCACCCGTGCCGGCTTCAGCATCGCCCGCCGCCTGACCATCGAGCGCGGCTCCGTCCGCGACTACGCCCTCTTCGCGCCCATGCACTATCGCCACCGCGACGGCCTCGGCTTCGTCGACCGCGTCTTCCTGCTTCGCGAGCGGCCGGGCGGTCCGCCGCTCGGCATCCTCGTCTTCGCCATGGCCCCGATCGAACTCTCGCTGCGGAACGCCGCGACCGCCGGCCGCTTTCTGCGAAACGCCCACCGTCTCAATCGCGAGTTGCGCATCCTGCGGCGACTGGTGATGCACCCGGACGTACGCGGCTGCGGCCTGGGACACTGGTTTGTCCGCCGCACGCTCCCGCGGGTCGGCACGCGCTTCGTCGAATGCCTTGCCGCCATGGGCGCGGTGAACCCCGTCTTCGAACGCGCCGGCATGGTCCGCGTCGGTCGCATTCCGCTGCCTCGCGGCCGCGCCGCCCTGCTCGACCGCCTGCGCCGCTGGCGGCTCGACCCGTTTTCACCGCGGTTCATCGAGCACATCCGCCGCTTCCCGCGCGTGCGGCGGCTCGTCGAACAGACCATCCGCGACTGGCGCCGCGCCACGACCGCCGGCCCGGCCCGCGATCGTTCGCCCGGGGGCCCCGCGGACCTCGCCGTCACGTTTCGGCAACTCATCGGCGAGCCGCCGATTTACTATCTCTGGGACCGGGAAGGCGAGTTCCCCCTCCGCCGGACGCGCAGCCCGCGCGATCGCTGCAATCCGTCCGAGTCCCGTCCGCTCCGGCGGGGGCAGCAGCGCGCCGACTCGGACCTGCCTTCGCCCCGCTTCGCCGTCCGACTCGCCGATCGACACCGCCCGTTTCGTTCAACGGACCCCGACGAAGGAGAAACAGCATGACGCTGCACGTTGCCTTGAGCCGGCTCCTCTGGCCCCTTCGCTCGCGGAAGTTCCGCGTTGCGCTCGCGACCGTTATCGCGTCGGTCGCCGCCGCCTGGGGCCTCGAGTTGCGCGAGGACGTGGTCTACACCATCCTCGGCGTCGGCGCCGCCCTCATCCTCGGCATCGCGCACGAAGACGCCGCCCGGCCCGTACCGGCCGACGCCGCGGCCGACCGCGGAACGCTCCGCGTGCGCGACTCGGAAACAGAACCGGGCCCGCGCGCCGGCGGCCCCTGACGGCGATCCGGGTCGACGCGCCGACCGTCGCCTGCGCCCATCACAGCCCGGTTACCTGCTTTTTCACCGCGTAGTACGCTGTCGTCAGGACGTTATTCGTCAGGATCTTCCGCGTTACTTCCGCCGGGGTCAGGTATCGCACCACCTCGTCCTCCATCACCCCGCGCCGGATCACCCCCGTCTTGATGAACAGCGCCACGCGCCCCTGACCGATCCGCGAAAGGTCCGGCGACACGTTTGCCAGCAGGTCTACCCCCACCTCGTATTCCGCCGCCCCGTCCGCCTTCGTCCGGCCCGCCGCGTACAGGTGGTAATTCGGCCCGAAGAACGTCATCGCGTTGTCGTGCGTCCCGTCCGGATGCTTTTCGAACCGGTTCACCATCCGTTCGAACTCGAATTGCGCCATGTCCAGCGACGGAAACATCCTCGTCACCCACACGGGCGCGGCCCGTCCCACGATCGTCCCCCCCTCGAGGACCATCTCGCCCGATCCGCTCGGATACGCCGGCTCGCCCTCCCGCGCGAAGACCCTCTGGTGGGACCGGTCCACCAGCGTGATCCGTCCCGCGACCTCCATACCCGGGAAGAACGACTCGACGACCGGCCGCGTGTTGGCCTGCGGCCACAGCCCCCGCGCCTCGTACGCGAGGTCGAAGTACGGCTCCTGCACCGTTGCGGGCACCGCGAAACTTCCGCTCAGCACGCCGCCGTTCATCGCGGCGCTGAAGCCCGCCCGCACGATCCCGGCCGTTGCCCGCAGGTCGATCCCGAGTTCGTTCACGGTAAACTCGGTCTCGTCGTCCAACCCCGGGAACACCGCCCGCCGGATATGAATCGGCATTTGCAATTCGGATCGGCCCAGCCAGGACAGCAGGCGCCGCAACCGCACCTCGTCTGCCGGCTCGTCCTCCCGCCCGGCGATCAGCGCCGTCAGCGCCGGCCAGTCCAGCCATCGGCCGCTGACGATCACGTTTCCGTCCACCCCGTGCGATCCGGGTCGCAGCCGCCCCGCGAGCGTCGCGTCGAGTTCGTCCATGCGTACGTCGAGTCCGTCGCTCGTCAGCGCATCGCCGGTCCATTCCAGCGCCCCATCCACCCGCGCCGTCACGCGGTGTAGCGCGAGAACCCGCCCCTCGGTCTGGGCCGCGCCAACCCCCCCCATCCCCCCCTTACCAAAGGGGGGTTCAGGCGGGGTGCCTTCGGGGCGGACGGGGCGGGTGCCTTCCTCGGCACTCACGTCCCGGTCTCGCCGCAACGCCGCCTCGAGCCCGTCGAATTCCAGTCGCGCTCGTCTCACGCTCCATGCCCCGCGCTGGAACGAGACGTCGGCCCACCCCTCGATTTCACCCGCCGCCGGCCGGACGTTCGGCCCGCTTGGTTCGCTCACGGGGTTTTCAACACCTGCTTCCACGTGCTCCGTTGACTCCGGACGCCATTCATCGAACACCGCGCCCAGTTCCTCGATCCGCCCGCTCCGTACCGTCAGGTGCCCCGTCGCCTGCTCGATTGCCGTCTCCTCGTCTAGCCGCAATCGCAGTTCGCCTTGGGCCGTCGCCGTCCCCTCCCCGCACGTGAGTTCCGCCTGCCTCAACTTGACCGTCCACCCGGCCGACTGAGACGGGCCGTCTAGAACGGCCCGCGCGAGCGCCTCCCAGCGTCCCGCCGTCCGCACGCCGGCCGGCTTCGTGACCACCCCCGGCACGCGGACGTTCATCCGCGTCCCGTCCCACTCGCCGCGCACCGCGAAACCGCCCTCCGCGATCCCGATCACGACCCGTCCGTCGCAACGACCCACCGCGTCGTATTTCTCCGTCAGCCGGGCCAGCCCCGGCGAAAGAGAGGCCAACGTCGCATCCGCCGTCGCCGTCCAATCCGCCGTCAGTTCGCCCTCGATGCGGCGGGCCGCCTTCGCCAGCGCGCCCCAGTCTCCGTCGGCCAGGGCCGACGCGACCTCGGCCGCCGCCTCCCCGGCGACCCGCACCCGCCCCGCCGACGCAATCAACCGGCATCCCGCCAGCACCGCCTCCAACTCGTCGATCTCCCAGGTCGCCTGCCCCGCTGGTTCCTCGCGTCCGCGCCCGCGCATCTGAATCCGCAGCGGTATCCCGCGCCGCTTGACCCATCCTTCCGCCGTTCGTTCTCCGCGCGCCTCGTCTCCGATGCCCAGGTCCGTGAGATCCGCCCGGATCGCGCGCTCGGCGATCGCACCCCCGAGCGTCATCTCAACGCCGATCCGCGCCCCGCCCTGCAACCGCCACGTCTCCGCCAACTGCTCCAGCCATGGTCCATACCGCCTCAGCCGCCCAACATCCTCCACGGTTACGTTCGCTTTCAGTCGTTCGGCCCCGCCGGTCGCCGCGGCGACCGCCAGGGCCGCCTCCGCGATCCCGCCGTCCAGTTCCAGCCGGCCGGAGACGTCGTGTCCCCCGCCCGCGCGCCGCCGGTCGAAGGCGTAGTCGAGCCGCACCCGCGCCGTCTCGCTTCGCGGCTTGTGAAACCTTTTCCCGATTCTGACTTCCGCCTCGTGCGCGTCGATCGAGGCCGACACCCGCCACAGGTCCGCCCGCATCTCGTGCTCCGTCGCCGCATGGCGCAGGTTCGCCGCCAGTTCCACCGTCGCGTTTCCCGTCGATTCGGTCGGCCACGCGGAGCCGAATCCGCTTTCTCCGTCGGCCGGCCTCGCCTCGCGGGCCGCGGCCAGCCATCCCAGCAGACCGCGCAGCGCCTCGATCCGCTCGATCTCAAACCGCTGCCGCAGCGCGACATCGACCGTGTATCGGCCGGGCCTCGTGCCCTCCGGCTGCGGTCGTGCGGAGGCCACGGCCCGCTCGTCTCCTTCGCGCGCGATCGCCACGCGCACGACGCCGCCCCGGCCGCCGCCCTCCACCGGTCTGCTGCGGATCACTCCCTCGCCGCAGCGGGCCTCGATCATTAGGTCGCGGAACAGGCCGTCCGGGGCCGCCACGTCCGTCGCGCCACATCGCAGCGACCACCGCTCACCGCGCCGTTTCTCAAACGTTCCGGGCCGGCGCAACACCGCCTCCTCCGGCATCTCCGCCTTCAGAGAGACATGCGACTGCTCCCCCTCCGTCTTCAACTCCGCGACGACCTCCGCCGCGCCGCTCGCCTCCCAGCCCGCCAGCGCCCCGCCCAGGACGGGCACGCGTGCGGCCGTATCGGCCAGGTCCTCCGTCCGCGCCGTCACGCGCAGTCCGCCGCGCCTCCAGAACTCCTGGAGCAACTCCCCCGCGGCGCGGGCCGCATCCTGTTTATTCCAGTCGCCCGTCCACAGTCGTTCGGTCTGCGGCACGGAGCGCCACGGAACCGTCGCCCCGGCGTCGATTCGCAGCGACCCCAGCCGAACTGCCAGCGAATCCACCACGAATTCGCCCTGCGCCCGGTCGAGCCGAACCTCGAGCATCGCGCTCGCCGGAGTGTCCGGATCGAGGCGGATCGGCCAGCCCGCGCCCAGCGTCAGGCCCGCGTTATGGACGGCAAGTTGGGCGAGCCACAGCCGGCCCCCGCCCTCGAGGTCCACGTCGATCACCGCGCCGCCCCGGAGCGGCTCCGCACCGGGCCGTTCCAGCGCCGCCGCCCACGCCCCCGGCAGCCATCGTTTCGCCTCCGCCAGGTCGTCGATGCGGACGGTGAGGCCGGCGGCCACCGGGGTCTCGGCCCGCAGCGAAAACGTCACTGCCGGTCCGGCCGCGGCCGGGGCGGGACGGCCGAGGATCCGGACTCCCGGAAGATTGATAATAATTCTTGAAATTTCCACTATGTCGTACGCCGGCCGCCACCGCCCCGCCGCTTCCGCCCGCACGTCGACGCGCCGCGGCGCGCCGGCCTCCGCGCCGCCGCGAACCACCGCCGCGTCGCGCGCGTCGGCCCTCAGTTCCCACTCCTGGTCGAGGTTTGGCCCGACCGTTGCGCGGATCGTCCCCGAGCATCGGCCCGCGAGACGCGCGCCGCGAAACTCCGTCGCCAGCCAGACGGGAACCGACGACAGGTCCACGTCCTCCCACCGCAGTTCCCCCGCGCCCTCCAGCCCGCGTCCGTCGTCTGCCGCCGGCGGCCGGGGCGTCTCCGCCCCCCTCCGGCCCGGCGCGCCTCGTACGACGCGCGGCACCCGAAGCGTCGCCTCCGACCCGAACCGCCCCGCCCCTTCGGTCGCCGCCGGCGCTCCTTGCAGCGCCCACCTAGTCCTTCCCGTCGACGGGTCGGCCCAGATATCCACGGCTGCGATCCGAATCGCCGTCCGCGCGCTGCTCCGCGCGTCCTCCAGCGATACCTCCGCATCCCTCACCGCCACGCGCCGCACCGGCCAGCCCTCGCCGTCCTCCCACCTCAGCCGTCCCAGGTTGAGCCGCCCGTCCGCATCGATCCGCAGCGCCACCTTCGGCCCGACGAACTCGAGCATCGTGAGCCCCGCGCCCCACAGGGCCGCCCAGGGCGAGAATGACGCCCGCACGCGCGCCACCTCCACCAGTGCATCGGCCGGGCGCGTCGGATCAACCACGCGCACCGACCGCAGCACCAGCCCCTCGCGGCGGCTGTACTCCAGTGGACCGAATTCCGCCGGCGCGCCCGCCACGCGCTCCAGGGCCGACACGATCCGCGCCCGCAGCCACGCACGCGGCAGCCAGTAGGGCAGCGTCGCCCACGCCGTCACCCCCAGCACGACCGCGGCCAGCACGACGGCCGCCAGCCGTCTGAGCGTCCGCCGCGCGCGCGTTTTTCCTCCGAAGCGCGTCATTCCCGCGAGGACGGGGATCCAGCGCCGCCGGTGCGCCGCGCCCGCGCTCGTTTGCGCCTCATTCCCCGCTGGCTGGTTCACGCGAACGGCTCCTGGACGAGTATGAGGTGGTCCGCCATCTTACGCCGCGCGGCGGGTTGCGGCCATGCCCGGGCAGGGGTCGTTTTCATGGACACGGCGAACCAGCGATGCGTCCGCCCCTGGCGGAAGACTAAAATCCCTACCAGCGTGAACGACACACCCCGCCTCAACTATCGCCTGATCTGTCTCACCCTGCTGGTTCCCGCCGCGCTCGCCTCTGGACTGCTCGCCGTGGCGATGGCCCTGGCGGCCGGGCCGGTCGGCGACCGAATCGCGCTCGACTCCGCGCAGCGGCCGGAGGTCTATCGCGCCTTGTGGGCTTCCGGGGCGGCGGCCCTGGCCTGCGCCGGCCTGGCGCTCGTCGCGTCGCAGCGGCCCATGCGCGGAATCCGTTGGGCGCGCGCGGCCCTGTTGCTCTCCCTGGCGGCGCTGCTGCTCTGTGCGGACCGCGTCGCCGCCGTCATCTCTCCCGTACCGTTGAGGTTCGCGTCCATCTTCTCGAGGCATCCGACGCGCGGCTGGACCCACACGCCCGGCGCGCGGGCCTACTGCGGCAGCGTGTCCGTCGAGATCAACGCACAGGGCCTGCGCGGTCCGCTCGTGCCGCGCCAAAAGTCGCCCGGCGAATACCGAATCCTGTTTCTCGGCGATTCCACCACCTTCGGCTTCGACCTCGACGAACCGGAAGACGTGGTCGCGCGGGTACGTCATCGCCTGACCGACCCTCACCAACCCTCCCCGACCCGGGGCGGGCCGGCGGAGCGCGTCCTGGCCATCAACGCCGGCATCAGCGGCTACGCCACATGGCAGGAACTTGACTATTTGAAAAACGAGGGCCTCGCGTTTCAGCCGGACCTCGTCGTGCTCGGCTTCTGCTTCAACGATTTCACCGACCTCATCGGACTCGACCGCGATGAAATCCCTCCGTTGGCGCCGGAACTCCTGGTCTCCAACGCGCGGCTGCACTGGAGTGGACTGGTGCGGCTGGCGGGCGCGCTGTACGAGCGCAGCCTTCTTCACCGAGCGCTGCGCCCGGCCGACCAGGCCCGGTGGGAGCCGTACCTCGTGTTCGCCGATCCGCCCACGCCGGAACTCGCCCGCGCGAAAGACCGCGCGCGGGCCGACCTGGTCCGCTTCGACGATTTCTGCCGCGCCCGAGGACTGCCCTGGGTGCTGCTGGTCTTCCCCCTCGGGCGGCAGTTCGGCCCCGAGGCCCTGCCCGATAGTCCGCAGCGGGGCCTGACCGACTGGGCCGCCCGCCGCGGCGTTTACGTCTGCGATCCGCTGCCCGCGCTTCGGGCCCGCTACGCGGCCGCCCCGGTTGAACCCCTGTTCTTCGACGAAACGCACCCCACCGCGCTCGGCAGCGACTTGATCGCCGAGACGCTGGTCGCCTTCCTCCGCGAGCACGGCCTGCTTCCGGCCGCCGCGGGCGCTACTCGTCCGGTTCGATCGTGACCGTCAGCGCGGCGGACCGGAACTGATCCACATAGAGTTCGGCCCGCTCCTTGTGCGTCACCAGCAGCAGCGCGCAGCCCGCTTCGTGCGCTTCGAGCGTCCGCTTGATGGCGTCCTGCTCGTTCAGCGGCGTGAGCGTCACGATCGTCAGAATGACGTGTTCGAAGGAATTGACGTCGTCGTTGTGGAGAATCACGCGGTACCGCGGCAGCGTCCGCGGCGTCGGCCGGGCGGGCTTCTTCGCCGGCGCGGAGACGGTCTGGACGTCCGTCTCGACGGCCGGCACGGCCTGCGCTTCCCCGCTTCGCGGCATCGCGACACTCCCAACCCTTCCGTGATTATATCTATCGACGGTCCGGCGCCGCAATGCTTTTCCGTTCGCTCCCGCGCAGGCCCGCCGCCCGCCGCCACCGCGGCATCTGCTCGGGTCGAACGTCGCGCCACAGCCCGCGCCGGTCGTGCCGTGCGTCCCGCTCCGCCTCCGCGAACTGCCCCCGAAACTCGTGGGCGAAACGCGAATCGGCGTACGCGTGGCCCGTCCGCAGCAGCGTCTCGTTAAACGTTTCCTCCGCGTTCGGCAGGCGCACGTACGCCAGCAGCCGTCCGTGCCGGTCGCGGGGCGGTCGGACCGGCTCCAGTTCCAGCGTCACGATCCGGTTCAGAAGCGCGCGGCGCGTAAACTCGGCGGCCTCGGGCCCGAAGTGCGCGGCCGCACTCCCCGCGCCGTGGGCGATCTCCGGACAGTCCACGCCCCACAGCCGGATCCGCGTCCGCGGGCTGCGCCCGTCCGGGAGGTCCACGTCGATCGTGTCGCCGTCGACGACGTGAACGACCAGCGTTTGCGCGCCCCGATAGCGGTCCGCGGGCGCGGACCGCCGGCTCGCGCTCGACTGCCGGTCGAGAATCGACAGGACGACCAGCCCCGCGACCACCGCCGTCCACGCCGTTCGCCGATGCCGCCGCCAGTGCGCCCGCATCGTCCACCAGCGGCCCCACCGCGCGGCGGGCCGCCCAACGGCCGCCGGTTTAACCCGGCGCGCGTCGGCGCTTGTGCCTCCTTCCGTCATTCGGGGCGATCATACCGATCGTTATGCCTGGCTGTGCACACCGGCCCAGCGGGAACCCCGACAACGGGAAACGATTCAGTAACTTGTGTTCTATCCCCCCGCCGGCTGCGTTGCGGCGGCGGGCTTGGCGCCACCCTTCTCCGCCCGGCGGCGGAGGTCGTCGACGTCCTTGCGGAGTTTCTCGACCTCGCGGCGCAGCGAGCGGACCGCTTCCGGCTCCTTCGAGCGCGAGCGGATCGCCGACACCGCCTCCTCGATCTCGCGGGCCAGGGCCTCGCGCGTCGCCCGGCCCCGGCCGCGGCCCTGCTCCGCCCGCGCCTGGAGCGGATCGATCGACTGTTCGTCGCCCAGCGACCCCAGGGCCGCCACCGCCGAACGAAGCGCCGGCGGCTGCGGATCGTCGAGCAGCCCCACGAGGAACTCCCGCACCTCTTTCCGCCGCTCCTCCGGCAGCCAGCGCATCCGTCCCAGGTGCCGGATGGCCGCCGGCCGCGTGCGGAACGGCGAACCGTACGCCGCCGCCTTCATCGCCGCTGCGACCGCGCGGACGTCCTCCAGTTCGTTGAGCGCGTCCAGCGCCGCGAGCAGCAACTGGTCGTTGCGGCTGGGTCGCGAGAGGTTCTCGACGAGCACGTCGGCAGCCGACCGGGCCCGTGCCGCGCCCAGCGCGCGGGTCGCCGCCGCCTCGACGTTGTAACTTTCGTCCGACCGGGCGAAGCGGACGAGCGTTTCGATCGCCCGCGCGTCGCCGCGATAGTTCCCCAGCGCCGAGACCGCCGCGCGTCGGACGCGCGGCTCGTCGACCCCCGGCCCCTTCGTCAGCGCCGCGAGCAGCGCGTCGCGGGCCGCGTCGCACCGCGCCTTGCCCAGCGACGCCGCCGCCTCCGCCCGCACGCGCCAGAACTCGTCGTCGCGCGCCAGGCACGCGGCCAGCGCCGCGACGGCCTCCGGCCGCGGGTCCTCGCCCAGCGCCCGGGCCGCGTCCAAACGCGACACGGCCGTCGGTCCCTTCTCCAGCACGGCGATCCACCGGGCCCGCGGCAGATCGAACTCGAGTTTGGCCAGCAGACCCGCCTGCGGATCGAGACAGACGAAGGCCGGCTCGCGGTCGAACGCGCGGCGGAACTGCCCGCTGCGCTGCGTCATTTCGAAGACCTCGGTCACGCCGCCTGCGTCCGTCTGAAAGTACACGTCGATCGGCACGGAGAATGCCGGGTTGCGGGCCGAGATGTGCTGGGTCTGGCGGAACTCCAGTTCCGCCGTCTTTTCCTCCGCGTTCCAGCGATACGAAACGCGGAGGGTCGGCGTGCCCGGCCGGTAGCAGTATTGCTCGAAGAACTGCTCCAGACTCCGCCCGCTGGCCTCCTCCATCGCCCGGCGAAAGTCCTCCGTTTCGACCAGCCGGCCGGCGAAACGCGTGGTGTACGCCGCCATCCCCTTCCAGAAGACTTTCTCGCCCAGCAGGTGCCGCAGCATCGCCAGCACCGAACTGCCCTTGCTGTACGCCAGCCGGCCCTTGTGTCCGAACGGCTCCCATTCCTGCTGGTAATCGCGGTGCACGAGTGCGCCGGGCGCGTCGGGGCGGTCGGCCTCGGCCACGCGGCGGTAGGTCTCGCGGAAGGCGGTCTGGTACCAGTCGCGGCCGCGGGCGTGCTCGATCCAGACCTCGTCCATGAACGAGGCGAAGCCCTCGTTCAGCCAGATGTGCGCCCAGGTGCGGCAGGTGAGCAGGTCGCCGTACCACTGGTGGGCCAGTTCATGGGCGATCAGCCCGTCGCTGTCGGTATCGATCGCCGCCCGCTCGTCGATCAGGCACGTCTCGGTCAGCGTCGTGGCCGAGATGTTTTCCATGCCGCCCGACTCGAAGTTGGGCACGACCGCCTGCGCGTACTTGGCGTAGGGGTAAGGCACGCCGGTCAGCGTCTCGAACAGCCCGATCATCCGCGGCGTTCGCTCGAACGTGCGTCGGCTGTCCTTCGCCCACGGACGGGGGACGTAATACTCGACCGGGATGCCGCGGTGCTCGTCGCGCTGCACGTCGAACTCGCCGATCGCCAGCGACGCCAGGTACGCCACGTGCGGCACTTCCTGCCGCCAGTGAAACGTCGTCCGGCCGCCGTCGGATGTCTCCTGCCGCGACACGAGCCGGCCGTTCGACAGGGCCGTCAGCGGCCTGGGCACCGTGACGACGATCTCGGTGGGAAAGCGGACGTTGGGCGAATCGTGCGCGGGAAACCAGTAGCGGTTGGTTTCCGTCTGTCCCTGCGTGTGCGCGCCGGGCGGGCGGTTCGGATAGGCCGGGTCCGCCGGCGCGAAGATCAGTCCGCTGTCCGGGTCCTCGATGCGGTAACGGATTTCGACGGTGGTCGGGGCGTCGACCGGCACGTCGGCGGCGAACGGGATCACGATTCGCCGGTGGTCGTAGACGGGTTCGACGCGCGCGCCGTTCACCGTGACGACGACGCTAAAGAAGTCCACGGCGTCCAGTTCGACCGAGCGCACGCCGGGCGCGACGGCCCGCAGGGTGTACCGCGCCGCGCCCCGGACGCGCCGCGCGGCCAGTTCGTCGAACTCCAGTTCGAGCCGCAGGTGCTGGTAGAGCACGCGCGGATCGCGCGGATAGTTGAGCACGTCGCCGCCGGTCCGCGCGTCGAATTCGCGCGGCCGCCAGCCCGTCCCCGCCGCGCGCCCGCAGCCGTCGATCTCTTCCGCCCACCCCGCGCCCGGAAGCAGCAGCAGGAACGCGGCGGCCAGCCGGCCCCGTACGATTCGTACCCCGGCCGTACGCCGATCTTGTTTGAGTCGTCTCGACACGATATCAGCCCTCCGCAACCGGTGAAGAATACGTCGACCCCCGACTGCCGATCAAACGCAGGCCCCCGGCGGTGCGACACACCCGGTATTAGTAACACCGAAACTGACCGCTCCTCACGCCCGCCGCGACGCGGCCAAGGTTACGGGACCAGTTTCATCATCAACAGCATCGGCCAGCCGAAATACTTCTCCGCCCGCGGCGCCCGGGCCGTGAGGTCGGCATCGACCGCGTGCTCGCTCATGTGCACGATCCGCAGTCCGGCCCGCAGCGCGGCCAGGACATAATCGCTGATCCGGTTCGGAACGCTCGCGGGGCGGACGTCGCGGCCGTTCCGCGGGTCGTGAAACCTCGCCTGGATGCCGCGGAGCATCATCGCCGGGTGCATCATCGACGCAAGCACGAACCCGTCCGGCCGGCACACGCGGCGCAGTTCGCCGAACAGCCCGGACAGGTCGCGGATGTGGTCGAGCACCAGGCAGCACAGCACCCGGTCAAACGCCGCGTCGGGCAGCGGCAGCGGCGCCGCGAGGTCGTGCCGGACGAATCGCACCGCCTGGGCCCCGGGCTTGACCCGCGCGCGGGCCAGCATCCCTTCCGAGAAATCCAGCCCCGTCACGCGCGCCCCCGCCGCCGCCAGCCGCAGCGCGTGCCGGCCCGTTCCGCAGCCGACGTCGGCTACGTCGAGTCCGGCCGCCTCGCCCAGCAGCGACGGCAGTTCGCGCTCCTCCAGCGCGACGAGCGGGTTGATCTCGGCGTCATAAATCTCCGCCCAGCGGTCGTATCCCGCGTCGGTGGGCAGCAGGTCAAACGGCGGGGGCTCGGCGGCGGACGGCGGCATGGCGCGGCTTCATGATAACTGTTTTTGACTCTTCCCGCGACCGATAGTAGACTCAGCAAAGGCGGCGAACGGGTTCGTGCCGCCGAGGCCCATGACGAAGCCCGCCCGCCGCGGCCCGCCGAGGCGGTTTTCGTCATCGGCCTGTTCGAGACCTTCGAGCAGGACCGACCATGCCTCCCGACGCGCTGGAAGTCTGCCAGAACACCCTCGGCCACCGCTTCCGTGATGAGGACCTGCTCCGCCAGGCCCTCACCCACGCCTCGGTCGCCGAGAGCCGCGCCCGCAGCAACGAACGGCTCGAGTTCCTCGGCGACGCCGTGCTCGCCCTCGTTATCTGCGACTTTCTTCATCAGCGCTACCCCGACTTCCTCGAAGGGGACTTGACGCAGATCAAGTCCGCCGTCGTATCGCGCAAGACGTGTGCCGACGTCGCCCAGCAACTCGGCCTTCCGGCCCTGATGAAGATCGGCAAGGGCATGGGCGGGCGGAACGGGCTGCCCGACTCGCTCGCCGCCGCCGTCTTCGAGGCCGTTATCGCCGCGCTCTACCTCGACGCCGGGCTGGAGCCGACCCGCGCGTTCATCCTCCGCCACCTGACGCCCCAGGTGGAGCAGGCCGTCGCCAGCGAACACCAGCACAATTACAAGTCGCAGTTGCAGCAGTACGCCCAGCGCGTCCTCGGCGCGACGCCGATCTACGAGTTGCTCGACGAGAAGGGGCCCGACCACAGCAAGGCGTTCGAGGTGGCGATCAACATCCGGGGCCGCCGCTTCGCCAGCGCCTGGGGCACCAGCAAGAAGGACGCCGAGCAGAAGGCCGCCCTCAATACCCTCCGCGCGCTCAAACTCGTCGACGATGAGGGACGCTCCCGCACGCCGGACGAAGAATAACCCGTCGCGGCCCCTCGGCGTCCGATCGGATGGGCCGCGGCCGCGGTCCATCGCCCGCTGTTTACGGAATGATCGGCCCGCGACCCGTCACGGGCCGTTGATCGCCTCGACGAAGTCCTGCACGTCGCCGCCGTTCAGCACCTGGTCGCCGTTCAGGTCGCCGTTCGCCGACGGGCAGCCGGGATGGGCCGCGGCGTACGCAGTCGGGTTGACCAGTGCCAAAGCCATCGCCGGCGCGTCGGCCGGGTTGACGAACCCGTCGCAGTTCAGGTCGCCGGGGCAGGGCTGGGCCGGGATGCGGAAGTCGGCCGGGCTGCTGTCGAAGCCGGTGTTGCCGCTCGCGTCGCGCACGACGACGCGGATGCGCGCCCGCGACGTGCAGGTGTTCGGCACGGTCCACAGGTAGGAGCCGTTGTCGGCGATGCCCGCCGCCAGCACCGTGTCGTAGGTCGCGCCGCCGTTCAGCGAGAGGCGGACGTCGGCCGTGGTCGTCGCGAGGTCGTCGTCCGAAATCCATTGCACGTTGACCTGCGACCCGGGTGTGAACACCTCGCCCCCGCGTGGAACGCGCAGGTACGCCGTCGGGTTCACCCCGCCCGAGTTCCGCGGGAGGTGCATGACGACGCAGTGCATCACGCCCGCCGACGGCACGATCGCATCGCAGTTCAACTGGTAGAGCGTGTAGCCGGGCATGGCCGCCGCCCAGGCGTTGAACGCCTGCGTGTTGAGGTTGACGGGCCCCTGGCCGGGAACCTGCTCCGGGGCGTTGGTGATGTTCGTGTTGGTGTAGAGCGGCACGAGCACCACGTTGTTGCAGATGACCACGTTCGTGAACGTGTAGTGCACGCCGCTGAGGTTGCGGGCGGGGACGCGATGGACCGTGTACCCCGCGGCGGCCATCGCCGCGGCCGCGCCGTCGCAGATGTTGTCCTGCGTTGAGCCGGCGTTGTAGGGCCAGTCGCTGATGATGACCTTGTTGTCCCCGGCGATCTGCATCCACATGTCGATGTGCTGGGTCGCGTCGACCGACGTGGGGAAGGGCGTCTGGAGCGCCGTGTTGACGCTGATGTACCGGCTCCAGATGTCGACGATCTGCGGCTCGGTCAGCGTCGGGTTCTCGTTGTTGATCAGCCGCGTGGCGTATCCGCGGCCCAGCGCGTCGAGGTGGTAGTTCCCGCCGCCGTGGATCAACTGCTGGTTCCCGTACATATTTTGGTATTCGTAGTATGTGTGCTTCTTTAACGTGCCGAAGTAGGGCGGGAAGGCGTCGTCGTTCAGCCGCGTCGGCCGGTTGTATTTGTGATCGACGATCGCCCGGCACGCGCCCTCGTAGACGTACCGCGGTCCGTAATCGCGGATCCACACCGTGTCCAGCGTGCGGACCACGAACCGCACGTTCGCCATGTTGGACCCGCCGGCCGTCAGCGTGTTGTTCGCCGAGTTCTGCTCCAGCGCCGAGTTCACCACGACGTACACGATGGCACCGTTCGTCGTCAGCCGCTGCGTCATCTGGGACAGCAACGTCGTGAACGCCCGCCACGCGATCAGCACGCCCTCCATCGGCTCGTACTCGGCCACGCAATGCACCGGCCCGCCCGGCGGCGGCGTCGCCGCCCGCAGACTCGGCGGCAGGCCGTACTCCTTCGCGTACTGCCGTTCCGTTTCCGTCTCGTACCGGGGAATCTCCGCCCCGTCCGGATAAATCAGCCGGCCGTCCTTGATGATCGGCTCGTCCACCGCCCCCGCCGGCCCTGCCGCGAGCAGCAACAGCCCTGTAACCAGGCCCGAAATAATCCCCCCGCGCCGAAACCCGTTCATGCCGACTCCTCGCTCTCGGGCCGACCCCGCTGGTCGTCTCTCATCATATCCCCGAACGCCGGTCGGATGCCAGACCCCCGGCTGCTGAAATGAGCGCGACCTCGACGCTCGAAAGGTGCGGCGGCGATGCCCGTCGCAGTGCGCGGAAATGCCCCCGCCGATGGCCCGGCTTCTTTGGGCGTCTGTGGAGGATTGCGGCTATCGGCGTCGGCGCAGCAGACCGGCCGCCCCGACCGCCAGCAGCGCCAGCGTCCCCGGCTCGGGAACCTTCCCGTACTGCCCGCGAATCTCGCCGCCGGGGAAGGCCGTGCTGTGCACGTTGGCATAGGACAGCCCGGCCTGGATGGAGCCGATGTTCGCGGCCGACAGAATCGCGCAGGTGTCCGACGGGCTGCCGAACGTCAGCGGCATGATGACGCCGGCGTTGGCGCCGGGCGGGGCGGGTGCGTGGACGTGGGCCGCGGTCTGTGCCGCGATCAGGCCGCTGAATTCGAGATGCACGCACACCTCGTTCGTATCCAGATTGATCGTCAGCGTCGAGAAACCCGTGGCAGGAGATGCGTTCGGCGGAACCTCCTGAAGGCCGTCCAGAATTGCTTCGAAGTGGACGTTGTCCGCAACGGCTGCCGACCCGACGAGCAACGCGAACGACGCCGCGACCACGGCAACTGCACGGAGCTGTATTCGAGACATATGCCTTCCTCCTTCTCGTGACAGAACTAGGATAACGGATCGGCGCCGGCCGTTCAAGAGGGGTGGTCCGCGCATGCGAGACCGTTTTTTCGCAATGCGGAGTGCTGCACTTTGCCCGATCCGGCCGTTTTCTTGTTCGTCACCGAACAAAGACAATGCACCCGCGGAACTCACCATCCACGGGACCCCCGGCGTTAGCAAGCGTTTCCCGCCGACCCGATCCGTCCGGCGGCGCGGCGTGTCGTCAACCGGGTTGCTGCTCGGCGGCGATCGGCGGCGCTAAATTCGGGACTTGGCCCAGCACACCCAGCGTCGCCGAGTCCGACGCCAGAGAGCCGCACGCATCGGTGATGATGCAGGTGAACTCTCCGGCGTAGGACGCGTCGAAGGGGCTGATCGTCAGGTTCGCCGTCGCCGCCCCCGAAACCGGGCCGCCGTCGGCCAGATTCACGCCGTTCCTCCGCCAGCGGAACGCCGGTGCGGCGGCGACCGTTTCGACCGACAGCCGAGCCGGCCCGCCAAGGGCGACGAAGGCGCTGCGCGGCTGGGTCGTAATGACCTCGGGGTTCGGCCCCCAGCGTGCCCAATAGGCCGAGACGTTTCCGCCGGCGGTGGTGAACGCGCCCCCCGCGATCAGTTCGCCGTGGTAGACCGTCAGGGCTCCCACCGTGTTGTTCATCCCCGTGGCCAGCGGCTGCCAGGTCGTGCCGTTCCAGCGGGCGATGCGGTTGGCGGACACGCCGCCGGCGGTGGTGAACGCGCCCCCCGCGATCAGTTCGCCGTTGTAGACCGTCAGGGCGTAAACATCGCCGTTCATCCCCGTCCCCAGCGGCTGCCAGGACGCGCCGTTCCACCTTGCGATGTAGTTGGCGGATACGCCGCCGGCGGTGCTGAAAGAGCCCCCCGCGATGAGTTCGCCGTTATAGACCGTCAGGGCGTACACGGTCCAGCTCAGCCCCGTCCCCAGCGGCTGCCAGGTCGCGCCGTTCCAGCGGGCGATGCCGTTGGCGGCCGCGCCCCCGGCGGTGGTGAAATCGCCCCCCGCGATCAACTCGCCGTTGTACACGGTCAGAGCGAACACAGCCGAAAACGGTCCACCAGCCATGCCTGTCCCCAGCGGTCGCCATGACGCGCCGTCCCAGCGCGCGATATGATTCGCGGACACGCCGCCGGCGGTGGTGAACGAGCCCCCTGCGAACAGTTCGCCGTTGTACACTGTCAGCGCGCGCACGGATGCGGTCGCTGGACCCATCCCGGTGCCCAGCGGCTGCCAGGCCTTGCCGTTCCACCGGGCAATCCGGTTGGCAGTGACGCCGCCAGCAGTGGTAAAGCCGCCCCCCGCGAACAGTTCGCCGTCGTAAACCGTCAGGGCGGCCACCCAGTTGTTCATTCCCGTTCCCAACGACTGCCAGGACGCACCATCCCACGCGGCGATGCGGTTCGCCAATACGTTTCCGGCCATCGTAAAATCCCCGCCGACGACCAAGAGCTCCGGTTGGGGGCCGGGGCCGTCCGGGTCCCAGGTGGTGACGGCGTAGACGCCGCGATTCATTCCCGGCACACCATCGCCCGGCCGCCAGCCGTAGGTGCACTGGCCCGCGGCCCGGCTCGAGAACGCGGCGAAGACCACCCCGCTCATCGTCGTACAGAAACGGAGCATCACGTCGCCGTCCTCCCTCGCGGCCGGTGCGCCGCCTTCGAGGCCCCGCCCGGATGACCGGACCGATCCCGCCTCGATGATGCGGTCGCCATTATACCATCTGTTGGCGACCGATCAATACCCTTGTCGGACCGCCGGCATGATCCGCGCCTTCGCGGGGGCGGCGGCTCGCAAAGTACCGGTGATTTTTTGGTGAGTTGACCGCCTTTTCAGAGCCGCGGTCGTTCCCGGGCGCGGCTTCCTTCGCAAAAAAATCAGCGCCGCGGCCGCGGGTCCACGGTCCGCCGGCCGGCGACCGGGCGGGCGATAACGCCGCGGCCGACGCGGCGGTAGAATCCCGCTCTGCGCGGCCGAGCGCCGCCCGACGGCCCGCCGCGACCGGGAGCGCCTATGTCCACCCAAAACCGCGTCCGCCGCGTCCGCGAGGCCATGCAGGCCGCGAAGATCGACGCCCTGTTCGTCAGCCAGCCGCTCAACGTCTACTACCTCACCGGTTTCCACTGCCACAGTTGGAACCTCTGCCAGCCGGCAAACGACCCGGAGGGCTACGTCGTCGTCCAGCCCGACGCGCTGACGTTCTTCTGCGACGACCGCTACGACCCCGCGCCCGCCGTCGCCTCCGGCGCGCGGCATGAGCGCATCCCAGCGCCCGCCTCGGCCGAGGTACTGGCGGGCGAACTCAACGAGGTGCTCGGCCCGGCCGTCCGGACGCTCGGCTTCGAGTCGGCCTCGCTGCTGCACGCCGACGCCGTAGCCCTGATGGCCGCGCTGTCGCGCGTCGAGTGGCGGCCGGCCGACGACCTGCTCGGCCGCCTGCGGATCGTCAAGGACGCCGCCGAGCAGGACCTCCTCCGCCACGCCGCCCGTATCACCGACGGCGCGTTCACGCACGTCGTCGGCCGGCTGCGCCCGGGCATGAGCGAGGCCGACGTCGCCGGCGAGATCAACGACTACCTCCGCCGCCACGGCGAGGGGCTGGCGTTCGACACGATCGTGGCCTTCGGACCGGCCGCCGCCGCGCCGCACTACCACCCGAACCCCGAGCACAAACTGAAGCGCGGCGACCTCGTCTTGATGGACTTCGGCGCGGTCTGGCAGGGCTATCACGGTGACATGACCCGCTGCGTCTTCATGGGCGGGGCCGACGAGCGGCAGCGGCAGGTCTACGACCTGGTCCTCGGCGCGCAGCAGGCCGCACTGGCCGGCCTGCGCCCGGGAAAGACCGAGGGCCAGATCGACGCGCTCGCCCGAGAGTATCTCGCGGGGCGGAAGGCGGCCGACCGCTTCATCCACGGCACCGGCCACGGACTGGGCTTGGCGATCCACGAGCCGCCGCGGCTGAAGCAGAACTTCCAGACCGTGCTGGAGCCGGGAATGGTCGTGACGGTCGAGCCGGGGCTGTACTACGACGGCTGGGGCGGCATCCGCATCGAAGACGTGGCGATTCTCACCGACAACGGCCACGAGAACATCACCCGCTCGCCGAAACAGATCATGGAGATTCCCTGCTGATGGGCCGGCCTCGTCTGTGGCTCGCGGCGCTGCTGGCCGGGTGCTGCGCGTCGGCCTGCCGAGAGCCGCCTGCCGGTTCCGAAGCGCCGCCGACGACCCAGCGGGCGAACGCCGCGCCGATCTGGCCCGCCGCGCCCCATCCGTCGTTCGAGAACACGCCGCAGGATGCCTGCCGGAAGTTCCTCTACGCCTGGACCGTCGGCGACGACCGGCTGCTGGCGGACGCGATCGTTCCGCACGACGACTACCGCGTGCTGTTCGCCGCCGGCTGGCGATCGCCGGCCGCGCGCGCCGCGGAGGCGGAGCGGATCCTGCGCGAGCCGATCCGGGAGTTTCAACCCGGCGACCTGTTCCCGGTCGGCCTGCCCGGACAGTCGAAGGAACTGCGGCCGGTCCCCGCCGAGGGCCTCGGCCCGCGGCGTCGGCTGTTCCTCCTGGCGGAGCGGGGGATGTTTGCCGTTGTGAAGGACGGGCGCTGGCTGATCGACGCGGGGCCGATCATCCGCGCGTTCGAAACGTCGCAGCGGATCGGCGGACCGACGACGACGCAGGCGCACTCGGAGCCGTAACAGCCGCCGGCGATGTCCGGATTCGTTTCTTGTTTTTTGGTTGAATGTGGGATATATTATCGATAGTCCCGCAAAGATTCGTTCGCGCCGCGCCGCGCGGCGGGCGGAGGAACGCGATGCGCCCGGGTGACCGGCCCATGATCCATTCGGGCGTCGTTCCCGCGCTCGTTGCGCTGGCCTGCGCCGCGCCGGCCTTGGCCGTGCCGTGCGATGACGGCCCGGCCCCGGTCTGCCCGATCGTGAACAACCTGATCTACTTCCTGAACACCGCCGGGCCGATCCGGCTGCTGGATTTCGAGACCTGGCCGGACGGCACGCCGACGCAGACGGGCCAGTATGTGACGCCGCAGCAGAACTACACGCCGCTGGGCGTGACGTTCTATCCGCGCGTCGGGCCGTTGCGCATCGGAGGCGCGGCCGGCGGTCGCGGACTCGACGTCTTCCAGAACGACCCCCGCATCCGGGACTGGATCGAGGGC
>Ga0187893_10000591_pt1 | contig 92798 bp, 65 predicted proteins | sample MA1701074metaG_FD_139574 | JGI IMG/M metagenome (GOLD analysis project Ga0187893, IMG submission 139574) | White microbial mat communities from a basaltic lava cave in the Kipuka Kanohina Cave System on the Island of Hawaii, USA - MA170107-4 metaG ... | reverse complement strand
GTTCGAACGCCAGCGCTACTGGATCGACGCCAAACGCGCCGAGCCGACCGAAGCGGCCTCCACCCCGGCGCCGTCCGCGGCCCCCGCAACCCCCACGCGCCGCGACCTCGCCGACTGGTTCTACGTCCCAGGATGGAAACGATCGGTCAACGTATTGTCTCCCTCCCGCCGCGTCCGTGCCGAAGCTGAAAGGTCCTGTTGTCTGATCTTTGCCGACCGGGGCGGCCTGGCTAAGGAGCTTGCCGCTTACCTGCGCACACGACAATTCAAAGTCGTGACCGTCGAAATCGGCGACGGCTTTGCGCGAATTGGTTCTCAAAAATACGCGCTCGCCCCATTCCGTCGTTCGGATTACGCCGCGCTATTCTCTGAGCTCAAGAAGGCCGGGCAGACCCCGAACATTGTCGCCCATTTCTGGGCCGAAGGATCGGCGGTCGTTCCTGTCCCTGGCGACGGCGCCTCTCCAAGTGACATCGGGTTCTACAGTTTGCAGTATCTGGCGCAAGCCCTGGGAGAGAGCAATCCCTCGGATCCGATTCGCCTCAACATCGTCACGCGCAACCTTTACTCCGTCATCGGCGACGAAAAGGTTCGTCCCAGCCAGGCCACCGTACTCGGGCCGTGCCGGGTGATTCCGGAGGAATATCCGAAGATTTTTTGCCGCAACATCGACCTGCGCGCGGAATGCGGAGAGGGATCAACCGAAAAAGACCTTGCGTTGCTCGCCGCAGAAGTGACCGCGAAACATGGTGATCCGGTGGTCGCACATCGGCGTGGGGGACGCTGGATCCAACAGTTTGAACCGGTGTCGATGCCCCCGGCGGGTATCGATGGGGAAGAGCGGCTTCGCGTCGGAGGGGTCTATCTGATCACCGGCGGGTTGGGCGGCATGGGTCTCACTTTGGCCCGCCATCTGGCAGAGTCCTTTCGGGCCAAGTTGATCCTGATCGGTCGAAAGCCACTCCCATCGCGCGATCAATTTGAGTCCTATCTCGACGAACACGATGAGGACGACTCCATCTGCCGCCGGATTCGCGAGATTCAGGTGATGGAAGCCGCCGGCGCGGAAGTCATGGTCGCGGCGGTGGACGTGGCGGATCGGGAGCCGTTGCGCGCCGCCCTTAGCTCCGTGCTAGATCGCTTTGGCCGCATCGACGGTGTGATCCATACTGCGGGTCTGCCCGGCGGCGGGTTCATACATACGCGGAGTTCGGAACAGGTCGAAGCGGTGCTTCGGCCCAAAGTCTCCGGAACACGGGTGCTGATGGGGCTGTTGGAGGAGATGAACCCCAATCTCGATTTCGTAGTTTTCGCATCATCGCTGGCTTCGGTGATCGGGCTTCATGGCAACGTGGATTACACCGCCGCCAACGCCTATCTCGATGCTCATGCCGCGCAATTAAATGGCGCCTCGAAAGCGTTTGTGGTTTCCATCGGCTGGGGGCCGTGGAGCGAAACTGGAATGGCCCTGAACATCGAAGCCTCCGGTGAACTGAAGGAGCGTATGCATTCGTACCTTCAGAACGAGGGGATTTCGAATCGGCAGGGCGTCGAAGCGTTTCGGCGAATTTTGTCCTACGGCGTTTCCCCGCACGTCTTCGTTTCACCCGTTCCGCTGAGGTCTCACGCAACGGAATCGCCCGCCCGAGCCGGTGCCGAAACTCCGAAGAAGCCGGCCGCGGTTTCCCGCGAACCACAAACCAGTACAGCCCGCGCGACCCAGGCACGGCCGAGTCTTTCCGCGGATTACGTCGCTCCGCGAACCGAATTGGAGAAGACCCTGGCCGGCATCTGGCAAGACCTGTTCGGCGTTTCACCCATCGGGATACACGACAACTTTTTCGAGTTGGGCGGCGATTCAGTGCTAAACTTGCAGATGATGACCAAAGCCAATCAGCGCGGGATCACGCTGGCGCCGTATCAACTCTTTGAACATCCCACCGTGGCGGGGCTTTGCGCGACCTTGGATGCGAAAGGATCGAAAGCGGGCGCCGCGCCCCAGTCGGACGGCGCCGCCCGGCCGAAAGCCAAAGAGTTGGAGAAAATTGCCAGGTTGCTGGGCGGGGCGGGCGGACAGGCATGACGGCAAACATCGAGGACATCTATGAACTGACGTCCGTTCAGCGCGGGATGCTATTTCATTGCATCTTCGCGCCGGAATCCGACGCCTATCAGAATCGGATGTCCCTCGAGCTGGAAGGCCCCCTGGACGTTGAGGCCTTCACGTCGGCCTGGAGCCAAGTCGTGAAGCGAAACGGCGTCCTTCGCACCGCCTTCGTCTGGGAGGACCTCGAAAAGCCCATGCAGGTCGTGCTGCGAGAGGTCGATTGGAACCTCGAGATCCACGATTGGAGCAATCGTTCGCCGGAAGATCGAAGTGCCGATCTCGAAGCCCTGGCGGCGCGGCATAAATCGCAACCCTTCGACCTCAAGCGTGCCCCTCTCATGCGCGCCGCGCTCGTCAAAGTGGATCAATCTCATTGGCGGCTGGTTTGGACCTTCCATCATATTATCTTGGAGGGCTGGTCCGCGTCCCTCGTACTTCAGGAAGTCGGCGCCCTGTACAGTGGATTCGTCAGCGGCTCGCGCCCGGACCTGCCCGAGCGCCGGCCATACCGCGACTACGTGACGTGGTTGGCCGGGCAGGATCAGAAGTCGGCCGAAGAGTATTGGCGAAATACGTTTGCCGGAATCACTGGCCCGCTTCGCTTGCCAATCGACCGTTGGAGAGGCACAGGACCTGCCCCCGTGTTGAAAAGTGCACGTGTCGAACGGGAACTGGGCGCACCGGCAACTGCGGCGTTGCGCGAATTCGCTAGAAGCCATCGCGCCACGGTAAACACCGTGCTCCAGGCCGCGTGGTCGATCGTCCTTTCGCGTTATTGCGGCGAGCGGGACGCGATATTTGGAACGATCGTCTCCGGGCGGCCACCGCAGCTCGGCGTGGCGGATCAAATGGTCGGCTTGTTCATCAATCTGGTTCCCACGCGAGTCACCGTGAACGAGGATCAATCTTTTGCGGACTTTATTCAGGAACTTCATCGCGAGGCCAGCCGCCGCCTTCGTTTCGAGCATTGCGCGATGGCGGACGTTCAACGGTGGATCGGAGTGCCCGCGGGGAAAAGCTTCCTGGAAACCTTGCTGGATTTTGAGAATCAACCGAGGTACGTCCCCGACCGGGGCTGGGCCGAGGGGCTTGCCGTCCGCGGGATCAGCGTTTTTGACGGTACCGATCATCCCATCACGCTCGTAGTCCTGGGACAACAAAACCTGCGGCTTGCGCTGCGATATGACTCCGACAGGTTTGAGCTCCAGGCCGTGCAACGACTCCTTGGCCATCTACACAACTTGCTGTTGGAAATCGCAAAAAACCCCGCCCGCCGTGTGCAGGAATTGTCCATGATCCCGCCCGAAGAACGCCGAGACCTTCTCGTCGCTCGCCAACCGCCGCCGAAGGCGTTCTCCTGCCGGTCCGCAATCCATCACGAGTTCGAGCGTCGGGTGGAGCTCGTTTCGGACGCCGACGCCCTGATCTATGAAAACCGCAAGCTCAGTTACGCGGAGTTGAATTCGAGGGCCAACCGGCTGGCCCATCATCTCCGCGCCAGAGGCGTGGGGCCCGAGGTCCTTGTCGGCCTATGCGTCGAACGTGGAACGGAGATGATCATTGCGGTTCTGGGGATCCTGAAGGCCGGTGGGGCTTATTTGCCGCTGGATCCGGCCCATCCGCCCGAACGGTTGGCGTTCACGTTCAAGGATTCCCAGGCGGCGCTGCTGCTGACGCAAGCGCGGTTCACGCACCTTTTCGATGTCGATCCGACCCGCTGCGTCAATCTCGATCCCGACGAGGAGCGGATCGCGCAATCCAACGACACCAATCCGGCCGGGCAATCAGAAAGTTCCCATTTGGCCTATGTCATGTACACCTCCGGTTCCACCGGAAGGCCCAAGGGCGTGCAGATCACTCATGGCGCTCTGATGAACTTCCTTTGCTCAATGAAGGAAGCGCCCGGACTTGATCCCGGCGATGTACTCCTCTCCGTAACTACGCTTTCCTTCGACATCGCCGGCCTGGAACTCTTCCTGCCGCTGATGGTCGGGGCGAAGATCGTGCTGGCCGACTCCAGGTCGGCCGGAGACGGCGCCCGTCTGGCCGAGCTGATAACCCGATCGCGGACCACCGTCTTGCAGGCGACCCCCGCGACGTGGGAGATGCTTCTACATGCGGAATGGAAGGGCCATCCGCGGTTGAAGGTACTTTGTGGCGGCGAAGCCATGAGCCGCGAGCTCGCCGACCAACTTCTACAACGCTCCGGTGAAGTCTGGAATATGTACGGCCCAACGGAAACGACCGTTTGGTCGACGATTCACAAGGTCGGACGGGGTTCCAACTCCATACCCATCGGCCGGCCGATCGCCAACACGCAGATCTACGTGCTCGATCCTTTGTTGGCGCCGGTGCCCGTCGGCGTGCCCGGTGAGCTGTACATCGGCGGGCGCGGTCTGGCCCGCGGCTATTTGAACCGCCCTGAACTCACCACGGAGCGATTCATCCCTTCTCCTTTCGATTCCTCCCCAACGAAGCTCTACAAAACGGGCGACATCGTTCGCTACGCGGAGAACGGAGAACTCGAATACCTCGGCCGCTTCGACCATCAGGTGAAACTCCGCGGTTTCCGCATCGAGCTGGGGGAAATCGAATGCGTGTTGAAAGAGCACGACTCGATCCGCCAGGCCGTCGCCGTCGTTCGCGGGGACGTCCCCGGTGACAAACGTCTCGTGGCCTATATGGTGCCTGCCGGGCCGCAGCCCCCGACCCCTGCGGACCTGCGCGCCTTCGTCGGCCGCAAACTCTCCGCACCCATGCAGCCCTCGGAATACGTCTTCCTGGAATCGCTCCCGCTGACCCCGAACGGAAAGGTCAATCGGGCAGCGCTGCCGGCGCCAGGTGGCCAGCGCCAGGTCGAGGACGAATACGTTGCTCCGCGCACCGAGCTCGAGGAACGGATCGCCGCGATTTGGAAAGAGCTGCTGCGCGTCGACCGCGTAGGCGTTCACGACAACTTTTTTGAGTCGGGCGGGCATTCGCTGCTGGCCATGCAACTGACTTCAAGGCTCTGCCGGGAGTTTCAGCTCGAGCTCAACCTCGACGCGATGTTCCAGGCGCCCACCGTGGCGGGGCTTTCCGATTTGGTGCTCCTGAAACTTCTGGAAGAGGCGGGAACGAGTTCTTCAAACTTCGACAATGGCAGTGGAGATTCCCTCGATAGTGTGCGCCCGCGGGACCGCCAGGACGGATTCTCCACGCTTCAGGGAGAGCGCCGTGGCTGAGAATTCCCGCCTTGCTTTCGAATCGCTTTCGCTCGAGCAGCGCCGCGCTCTCGAAAAACGCCTCTTGCAGCGCCGAACCGCCGGGGAGCCCCTCGACATCCCGCGCCGAGATCGCTCGTTGGAATCCTACCCACTTTCGTACGGTCAGCAGCGGCTTTGGTTCCTTCACCAGCTTGGCGCCCTCACGGCCGGATTCAACATCGTCGAGGCAAGCCGAATCCGCGGCCCCTTCGACTTCGCCGCGTTCACGCGCAGCCTGAACGAGGTCGTCCAGCGCCACGAAGTTCTGCGAACCACGTTCGAACTTCGGGATGGAGCACCCGTCCAACGGATCGTCTCGCAACAAACCCTCTCGATCCCCATGGACGATCTTCGCGCTGTCCCCGCGGCCGATCGTGAAAACGCCTTGAAAGAAGCGGCGGCTGCGGAGTTTGAACGCACCTGGGATATGGAGCACGGTCCGCTGATCCGTGCCCGCGTCTTTCAATTGGAGGACCAAGCGTTCGCGCTCACGATCGTTCTCCACCATGTCGTTTCCGACGGGTGGTCCAGAGGCGTGCTTGTCCGTGAACTCGCGGAACTCTATGGTGCCCAGCTAGAGGGTCGCCGGCCGGTCCTGCCCGATCTGCCCATTCAGTGTGCCGACTATGCGCTTTGGGAGCACCAATACCTTCAGGGCAAACGTCTCGAACAACATCTTGATTACTGGCGGCCGAATCTCGCCGGCCTATCAACTTTGCAACTGCCCAGGGATCACCGACCTGAAGCGGGTAGCGGGGTTCGCGGCGGGCATTCCATATTCGTCCTCCCGCCCGAGCTCACCTCCGCATTGCGTGACTTGAGCCGCAAGGAAGAGGCGACCCTTTTCATGACTCTCCTGGCGGCCTACGCCGCGCTGCTCGGCCGATACGGCGGGCAGGAAGACGTGACCATCGGTTCGCCCATGGCCAATCGCACCCGCCTTGAAACCGAGAACCTGATCGGGTGCTTCATGAATCCGCTGCCGCTGCGCATGGACCTTTCCGGAAACCCGACTTTCCGGGAATTGCTTCAAAGAGCTCGAAAAACGGTCACAGGATGTTTTGCCCACCAGGGAATGCCGTTTGACCTGTTGGTCCGCGCCGTCCAACCGAAGCGCGTGGCCGGCGGATCACCCTTGTTCCAAGCCATGTTCATCCTGCAAGGGTTTTCATTGCGCGGACCCGAGTTCCCAGGACTCACCGTGAATGCCCTGAACCCAGTGGTCGCCTCGGCGGATCGGTACGACGACGCCCATCTCCTTCCATCGGCGAACGGAGAACCGAAAGACATCTACGTCGCCTACCCGGTGATGTTGGAAATGGTCGAGGCGGAGTCGGCCGTCATCGGTTCCGTGGAATTCGCCTCCGAGTTCCGAAGCACACTCTCGCGGATGCCGGGGCACCTTCGGCGGATGTTGGATGCGGTCGTGGCCGATCCCAACTACAGAATCCGCGAGATTCCGATCCTCACCGACCGCGAGCGGACTCAAATCCTTGTCGATTGGAAGGGCGGTTCCGCGAACTATGCGGCCGATCAGCCCGTCCATCGCTTATTCGAGGCCCAGGCGGCGCGCACGCCGGAGGCGGAGGCCGTGGTCTTCGGCCAAGCCCGAGTTACCTATCGCGAATTGAATGAGCGCGCCAACCGTCTGGCCCACGAACTTCGTGGCCGAGGAGTCCGCCCCGACAGCCTCGTTGGTGTTCTGGTCGAGCGATCGGTGGAAATGGTTGTGGCCGTTCTCGGTATTCTCAAGGCCGGCGGCGCTTACGTTCCGCTCGACCCGGCCTATCCACGCGATCGGCTTGATTTGATCGTTCGCGACACGGAAATGCCGGTGTTGATCACCCACGAAAAATGGAAGGAGAAGGTCTCGCTCGCGAAAGATCGGATAGTCTGTTTGGATTCACCGACTCGGCAGAACAGCAGCCCGATTTCGTCGAACCTCGCCGGTGGCGCCACCGCGGACCATCTCGCTTACGTGATTTACACCTCCGGTTCCACGGGTGTGCCCAAGGGCGTCATGGTCACGCATCGCAATTTGGCGAACGCCTATTTTGCGTGGGAAGACGCCTACGCCTTGCGGACCCGCGCCACCGCTCACCTGCAAATGGCGAGCTTCTCCTTCGACGTGTTTTCCGGCGATTTCGTCCGCGCTTTGTGCTCTGGAGGAAAACTGGTCATCACTCCTTACGAATTCCTGTTCACACCTTCGGAACTGTATTCACTAATGAAAAGGGAGCGCGTCGATTGCGCTGAGTTCGTGCCCGCCGTGCTGCGGCAGCTCGTCCAATACCTCGACGAAACGGGGCAGCGTCTGGAGTTCATGAAGCTCTTGATCGCCGGTTCCGATGTCTGGTACGGCAACGAATACCGCCATCTTCGGCAACTGACCGGACCCGGCACCCGGGTGATCAACTCCTACGGACTTACCGAGGCGACGATCGACAGCACCTTCTTCGATGGCGAGGTCGGCGAGAATCAGGCCGACCGCATCGTCCCCATTGGCCGGCCCTTTCCCAACACCGAATTGTACATCCTGGATTCCCATCGGCAGCCCGTCCCCGTGGGCGTGCCGGGTGAAATCTTCATCGGCGGAGTTGGCGTTGCACGCGGGTACTGGAATCGGCCGGAACTCACGGATGAGCGATTCATTCCCCATCCTCTTCGTCCCAATGAGGCGGCCCGAGTCTATCGCACCGGCGATCTCGGCCGTTTCCTTTCCGATGGAAACGTCGAGATGCTCGGCCGCGTGGATCAACAGGTGAAGCTCCGCGGCGTGCGCATCGAGCTGGGCGAAATCGAATCCGTGCTATCGGAGTTTGACGGAATTCGCGAGGCCGTGGCCGCGGTCCGTGAAGACACACCGGGGGATCAGCGGCTCGTGGCATACCTGGTGGCGCACGATCCAGCGCCTAACGTCTCGACCCTTCGCGATTACTTGGGGAAAAAACTTCCCAAGGCCATGCACCCTGGTCAGTTTGTGTTTCTACCTCAAATGCCCTTGACGCCCAACGGCAAAATCGACCGCAATGCCCTGCCCAAGCCGGCCTCCGAACGCCGGGCGGAAGGCGTGCTCGATCCGCCTTCGACCGATCTGGAACGCAGCATCGCCGAAGTGTGGCGTGAGGTCCTCGGCGTCTCCCAGGTGGGTCTGGACGATAACTTTTTCGATCTCGGCGGCCATTCCATGCTCGTCGTTCAGGTTCACAGCAAACTTCGCCACGTAATAAGTGCCGATCTAACCATCGTGGAGCTTTTTGAATTCCCGACGGTTCGGGGGTTGGCCCAACGCCTCGAACGCGGCTCAAATGCCGTGGCGGAACCGGCCGCGGACGCGATGCTCGATTCGGTCCGTGACCGGGCCCGTCGCCAACGAAAAGCCGTCGCGGCCCAGGGTTCCTCCAGGATAGGTGCCAAAGGAAATGGACGCGGCAACGATGGCTGATTCCTTGGACGGCCTGGCCGTGATCGGTATGTCCGGTCGGTTTCCCGGGGCGAGGGATCTGGCCAAATTCTGGCACAACCTGTGCATGGGGCTCGAGGGCGTTACCTTCTTCTCCGACGAAGAGCTTGCGGCGTCCGGTGTGGACCCCGCGATGATTTCGCATCCTCAATACGTCAAAGCTCGTTGCATCCTCGACGAATGCGAGATGTTCGACGCTTCGTTTTTCGGGTACACGCCGCGCGAAGCCCGGTTCATGGATCCTCAGCATCGCGTGTTTCTGGAATGCGGTTGGAGCGCCCTGGAGAACGCCGGCTACAATCCGGAGGCCTGCGAAGGCCTGGTCGGTGTGTTCGCCGGCGAGAGCATGAATAGTTATTTGCTTGCCGCCCTGCACAACGAACCCGACGCCGTGCGGGCCCTGGGCACCGACAAGGATTTCCTCACCACTCGCCTTTCGTACAAGCTGAATCTCAAGGGCCCCAGTGTGGCCGTCCAGACCGCGTGCTCCACCTCGCTCGTCGCCGTCTGCGTCGCTTGTCAAAGTTTGTTGACCCATCAATGCGACGTGGCGCTGGCCGGAGGCGTTTCCATCGGTGCCCCTCTTAAGGCCGGCTACCTCTACATGCCCGGCGGGATTTTCTCCCCCGACGGGCACTGCCGGCCGTTTGATGCCGACGCCGCGGGAACCACGGCCGGGTTCGGTGTCGGAATCGTCGTGCTCAAGCGACTCGAAGAGGCCCTCAACGACGGCGACACGATTCACGCCGCGATCAAGGGTACCGCGGTCAACAACGACGGCGCCAACAAAATCGGCTACACCGCGCCAAGCGTCGAGGGCCAGGCGGCGGCCATCGCCACCGCCCAGGCGATCGCCGATTTCTACCCTGATACCATTACGTACATCGAGGCCCACGGAACGGGAACGAAACTCGGCGACCCCATCGAGGTCGCCGCCCTGACTCGCGCGTTTCAGGCTGGAACGAAACGAAAAAACTTCTGCGCGCTCGGCGCGGTGAAGAGCAACATCGGGCACCTCGACGCAGCCGCGGGCATCGCCGGCCTCATCAAGACCGTCCTTTCTCTTCGGAACAAGCAGTTGCCGCCGACGCTGAACTATTGCCGTCCCAACCCCGGAATCGACTTCGACCGGACCCCGTTCTTCGTCAACACCGAGCTGCGCGAGTGGACGTCGGGGCCGACGCCGCGCCGCGCCGGCATCAGTTCCTTCGGCATCGGAGGAACCAATGCGCATGTCGTCCTGGAGGAGGCACCGACCCAGCCCGCCACGGCTTCTTCGCGGGCCTGGAACTGGCTGCCCATCTCCGCGAGGAGTTCTTCGGCACTCGACTCGGCCACGGCCGACCTGGCTCGTTTCGTCGAGGAACACCCGAGTTTGAATATCGACGACGCGGCGTACACGTTGCTGCGCGGGCGAAAGGCATTTGAACACCGCTGCGTCGTCGTATGCCGAGATGCGTCCGACGCGGCAAAAGCACTCCGCGAGCGCAACCCGTCGCGGGTATTCGTCGGCACCTGCAACCCCAAGACGGCGCCGCGGGTGGCGTTTCTGTTTCCGGGTCAGGGTTCTCAATTCCCTCAAATGGGTAGTGGGCTTTATCGTACCGAGCCCGCTTTCCGAAACCCGATGGACGAAGGACTCTCAATCCTTCGCGAACATCTTGACATCGATTTGCACGACGTGCTCTTTGCGGGGGACGCGGATCGAAATCGCGCCACGGACGCCCTCAGGCAAACTTACATCGCTCAACCGGCGATCTTTCTGATCGAGTATGCCCTCGCCAAGCTGCTCATCTCCTGGGGTATTCGCCCCTCGGCGATGATCGGCCACAGCGTCGGCGAATACGTCGCGGCTTGTCTTTCGGGCGTGCTCGCGTTCGAAGATGCGCTGAACCTAGTCGTGTTTCGTGGTCGGCTCATGCACCAAGCCTCCAAAGGCGCCATGACGTCGGTTCCATTGAGCGAGAGTGAGGTTCGCAACCATTTGCAGAAGGGCCTGAGTGTTGCCGCGGTCAACGCGGCCCGCCACTGCGTGGTTTCCGGGGCCGAAACATGTCTCATGGCGTGGGAGGAGCGACTAAGAACCGAAGGCATTGCCTGCCAGCGCTTGCACACCGGCGGTGCATTCCATTCCGAGTTAATGGATGGCGTCGTAGCTCCCTTGGTTGCTGAGTTCAAGAAGGTGACACTTGGCCGTCCGCAGATCCCGTACATGTCCAACCTTTCAGGTACGTGGATCACCGAGGACCAAGCGAGCAACCCCGAATACTGGGGCCGGCATCTTCGATCCACCGTGCGATTCTCCGAGTGCGTTGCGGCGGCCGTCGCCGGTGGTATCAACGTGCTGCTCGAGGTTGGTCCGGGAAGAGCACTAACGACTCTGGCCGAGTTTGATTTGTCCGAAGGCCAATCCGGCGCGTCCGCCTTGCACTCGATGAAACATCCGCAGCAGACCATCAGCGATGAAGAGCACCTCGCACAGACATTGGGGCGATTGTGGCTGGCCGGTATTACGCTGGATTCCAAGGTGTATTTTTCCGGTCAGAAGCGGCGGCGCATTGAACTGCCCACGTACCCTTTCGAAAGGGAGCGATACTGGTTCGACGTGCAACCAAACTCCGGCCCCCGATCCGCCGCGGGTTCAGTGGAGAGTCCTCGCAAAGCCGACATGGCCGATTGGTTCTGCCTGCCTTCCTGGCGACGATCGTTGCCGGCCGCAACGACACCGGGCGGTGAAAGCGGCCTGGGTCCATGTCTGACGTTGCTTGATTCCCACGGCTTTGGTGAATCCATCGCCGTCCGGCTGGAGTCCCAGGGCGTGGACGTGGTCCGCGTCCGCGAAGGACGTGAGTTCCGAAAGCTCGGTAGCGCCGAATACGAGATCGGGCTCGATTCCCGCCACGGGTTCGACTCCTTGCTCCGCGATCTCCGCGATGCCGGCATCGTTCCGAAGACCGTCATACATTTCTGGGGCGTGGCCGCCGACGGATGCGATGGATTGGCAAGTGCCGATCGCTCCGATTCGTTTCGCCGTCAATGCTTCGACAGCCTAGTTTACCTTGCGCAGGCCTGGGGATCGGAACACGCCAAGGATCCTCTTCGCATTGTGGCTGTGACAAACGGTGTACACTCGGTGACCGGGCAGGAAGAACTGTCGCCGGAGAAAGCCCTCATCTTCGGTCCCCTCAAGGTGATTCCGCAGGAATACCCAAAGATTCGTGCACGTCATGTAGATGTGGTGCTTGAACGCAACGGAATCGATGAGCGCGCCGTGGAATGGATCATGAGGGAAGTTTGTTCCCATTCGGACGAACAGTCGGTCGCTTACCGCGGCATGGACCGGTGGGTGCCCGCCCTCGAACCCGTTCATCTGGAAGTTCCCAAGGGGGCACCCACCGGTCTGCGCGAACGCGGCGTCTATTGGATCACCGGCGGCCTGGGGGGCATCGGCCTTGCCGTCGCGGAAGATCTTGCGCGAACCGTCAAAGCCCGGCTCATCCTCACCGGGCGCTCCGGCTTGCCACCGAGGGACCAATGGGCCCAATACGTGCATCAACACGGCAACGGCGACGCGACGTCGTTACGCATTCTCGCCGTGCAGGCGTTAGAGAAGGCCGGCGCCGAAGTCCTGATCGCGGAGGCCGATGCATCGAACGAACAACAAATGGCCTGCGTCCTTCGCGATGCAAAACAGCGCTGGGGCCGCGTTGACGGGGTCGTTCATTCCGCGGGCGTACCGGGCGGCGGGCTGATTCAACAGAAATCACTCGATACATCGCTTTCCATTCTCAAGCCGAAAGTCGAAGGCACCCGCGTACTTTGCAGGGTGTTGGACGCCGAACCGCTCGACTTCGTTTTGCTCTGCTCGTCCTTGACCGCGATCACCGGCGGAGCGGGTCAAGTGGACTACACTGCGGCCAACGCCTTTCAGGACGCCTTCGCACGCGATCGCACCCAGCGATTGGGGCGGCGGACGATTTCCGTTAACTGGGATCGATGGCGAGACGTGGGAATGTCCCTGACCGTTCGCGCCCAAGCCCGCCACGCCGGCATCGGCGGCGACGGCTTGCCCGGACTTACCACCACCGAAGGGGTTGATCTGTTCAGGCGGATTCTGGCGCAGCAGAACTTAACCCATGTGGCCGTGTTCGCTTGGGGACAAACGGTCGTGCCGGCTCGAGCGAGCAACTCGGAGATCCGTGCGCAAGAGAACCGTTCGCGCGAAGCCATTGCGCGACCCAAGGACGGACCTCGCAAACCCAGACCGGGCCATTCCTCCGCCTTTGTCGCCCCTTTTGACGACGTCGAGCGCCGCCTCTGCGAGATTTGGGAGCAGGCCCTGGAAATTCATCCCGTCGGCGTCGCCGATAACTTTTTTGAACTGGGCGGCCACTCCCATCTCGCCGTCGGCGTCATGGCCAAAGTAAATCACGATTTCGGCAGCCAATTGCCCGCGGCTACGCTCTACGATGCGTTGACGATCCGCGGGCTCGCCGGACGATTGAAAGAGGGTTCGAAAGAAATCGTCGAAAGCGCCGCAACGGTCGCCCCCGAAAAGCGACTGGAACGGTCGGATCGGCAACGAACTCATCAGGAGGAGCGCCGCGCCGCCCGCAACGCGACGAGGGAATTGAATCGATGAAAGCGCCAATTGACCACCTGTCCCCATCGGTCGCGGCGTCCGACATCGCCGTCATCGGCATGGTCGGGCGATTCCCCGGCGCGCCGGATGTGGAATCGTTCTGGCGCAACCTCCGAGACGGCGTGGATTCCATTCGTTTTTTTTCCAAGGACGAATTGAAAGCCGCGGGCTTCGATTCACAAGTGATTTCCATACCCGGATTCGTTCCGGCCCGGGGAGTTCTTGACGATGTCGAATCGTTCGATGCCTCCTTCTTCGGCTACAGTCCGCGGGACGCTATGCTGATCGATCCTCAGCAACGGGTATTCCTGGAATGCTGTTGGGAGGCCCTGGAGAACGCGGGCTACGATACCGAGACGACGAAAGCCTTGGTCGGCGTCTACGCCGGGGCCTGCGCTGCGTCGTACCATGCCTATCTTTCCGCCAACCGTGAAGCCGTGGGCGACATCGATGCGTGGTCCCTGGCGTTCGGCAGCGAACTGGTGTTTCTTACGACTCGGGTTTCCTACAAACTCAATTTGAAAGGACCGAGTTGCCCGGTACACACCGCGTGTTCCACATCGCTGGTTGCCGTTCACCTCGCGTGTCAGGGACTACTCAATGCCGAGTGTGACGTTGCCCTGGCTGGGGGGGTTTCCATCCAAGTCCCTCGGAAATACGGCTATCTCTATCAAGAAGGAAACATCCTTTCCCCAGACGGGCATTGTCGCGCCTTTGATGCTCGGGCCGCCGGGACGGTCTTCAGCGAGGCCGTGGGCGTAGTCGTGTTGAAGCGGCTGGAGACCGCGCTGGCTGATGGAGACCGGATCCTCGCGGTCATCAAAGGCACGGCCGTCAACAACGACGGGAGCAGAAAAGCGAGCTTTACGGCCCCGGGACTCGACGGCCAGGCCACGGTCATTGCCGATGCGATCGCCATCGCCGGCGTCGACCCGGAATCAATCGGTTACATCGAAGCACACGGAAGCGGCACGTCGCTGGGAGATTCGATCGAAGTGCAGGCCATGAGCCGGGCGTTCGGCAGCCTCGCCTCCCGTCGAAACGAGTGCGCCATCGGTTCGGTCAAGACAAACCTGGGCCATCCCGATGCGGCCGCGGGCATCGCCGGTCTGATCAAGGCGATATTGTCTTTGCAGAATCGTCAAATCCCGCCGAATGTGCACCTGGAAACGCCCAATCCGGAACTCGGTTTGGACCGCACCCCGTTTTTCGTCAACCGCACGCTGGCCGATTGGCCCCAGGGAAAACGTATCCCGCGCCGAGCGGGCGTGAGCTCGTTTGGCATGGGCGGGACCAATGCGCACGTCATCCTCGAGGAAGCCCCACAGGTTGAGGTTTCAGGATCGGGCCGCGAATGGCAACTACTTCCCCTCTCCGGTGAATCCGAAAAGGTCCTGGACCGTACGGTTCTGAACCTTGCGGAACACCTTCGACGAACCTCCGACTTCTCCCTGCCCGACGTCGCCTACACGCTCGCCGTGGGACGAAAAGGGTTTCGCGCGCGCCGCGCCGTGGTATGTCGTTTGAAGGAAGAAGCGATCGAAGCCCTCGATGGCCGCGGGAATGATCGCGTATACTCCGGCGCGAGCGATCGAGTGGAACGGCCCGTTGCTTTCATGTTCTCCGGCCAGGGTTCGCAATACGTAAACATGAGTCTCGAACTGTACGCGAACGAGCCGTCGTTTCACGCCGATGTGGATGCCTGTTGCGATCATCTTCAAAGAAACCACGACCTCGATTTACGAGGCGTTCTGTATCCGCCGGATGGCAGCGCGGAAGACGCGGCGCGGCGTTTGAGGGAGACGGATCTCACTCAAGTAGCGCTCTTCGTCGTCGAGTACGCCCTCGCCCGCTTGTGGATGGAATGGGGAATTCAGCCCGAGGCGTGCATCGGCCACAGCATCGGAGAATACGTGGCTGCGTGTGTTTGCGGAGTCTTCCGGCTGGACGATGCTCTCGATGTCGTCGTGACCCGCGGGCGGTTGATGCGGCGGATGCCGGAAGGGGCGATGCTCGGCGTGCCGCTGCCCGCGGAGCACGTGGAAAACCTTTTGGAAGACGGATTGTGGCTTTCCGCAATCAACGGCCCGAGTTTCTGCGTCGTGTCCGGCTCGCGTGACCGAGTCGATGCCTTCGAGTCCCGGCTTCGCGGGCGCGGCATCGAAGGGAGCCGTCTCCATACTTCCCACGCTTTTCATTCCGGTTTGATGGAAGCGGCGATGAAACCGTTCACAGAGTTCATGAGCGGAATTCGCCGAGAATCTCCGCGAATTCCTTACGTTTCCAATCTCACCGGCCGGCACATCATCGAATCCGACTTGCGCGACCCGGCCTATTGGGCTCGACACCTGCGCGAGCCGGTTCGTTTCTCGGATGGGATTGCGACGATTCTGCGGGATTGGGACGGTGTGCTGCTGGAGGTCGGCCCGGGCCACACGCTGTGTACCCTCGCCCGGTCTCAGGAGACCAAAGCGGGCGGAATTCGCGCGGTCTCGTCGTTGCCCGCCGCTCAACTGCCGCGCAACGATTTGCAATCGATGGTCGGTGCCCTGGCCCGCTTGTGGGTGTATGGCGCGGCAGTCGATTGGGCCGTGTACTATCGTGGGCAGCGAAGATTGCGGGTTGCTTTGCCGACCTATCCCTTTGATCGACAGCGATTTGCAATCGACGTGGGCCGCGATTCCGTCCGCGCCCGAAAGCCGGCGGGAAGAAAATCCGCCGACCGGAGAAATCCGCTCGTTCGGGATTGGTTGTACATCCCCAGTTGGCGGCGCACGCCCAAGCCGGGTGGGATTGTTTCGCGAGATAATCCCGTTCGCGGTCCACGGTTGATCTTTGCCGACGACGGCGACTTCAGCAGGCATGCCGTCTCCGCGGCACGCAAATTCGACCGCACGTGCATTCGCGTGGTGCCCGGCTGGGAGTTTGAGCAACGCTCGGCGGACGAATTTGTCATTCGACCGACCAAGCTTTCAGACTATCTCAAACTCTTGGATGCCGTCGCGGCCTCGAATGAACGGCCCGCAACCGTTCTCCATTTGTGGAACGATGATTTCGGCGACGCAGGGCGAGAAAAGGGCGAATGGCTTGAAGCCCGCCTGGAGAGGATCCTCCGCCTCGTGCAGTCTTGTGCCGAACGCCCCAAGGCCGCGACCGACCGAGTTCTTTTGATTACCCGGGGGGCGCACGATGTCACCGGACACGAATCGCTTTGCCCTGAAGAAACCGCCGTCGCCGGTCTATGTCGCGTGATCCGCCAGGAGTATCCGGGCTTGGCCTGTCGCAACGTGGATTTCGACAAGCGCAGCGGCGGCATCGAAGCGCTCTTGCAAGAGGCCGATTCCGACTTTGTTGATCCGTTTGTCGCTTATCGCGGAAACATTCGATGGGTCGAGGACTTTCAGAGGATCGATGTTCCCGACTCCGGACAATCACCGACGATGCTTCGAGAACGCGGTGTGTATCTGATCACCGGCGGCTTGGGCGCGATTGGGCTGGAACTGGCCGGCTATCTCGCTGAAGCAGTGAAGGCTCGGCTTGTGCTGGTAGGAAGGACTCCCTTGCCGCCGGAGGACGACTGGCCGCGGTTATCCGCAATGGACGACGCGACAGGCCGTCGAGTTCGCAAACTTCTTCTTCTCAAGTCGCTCGGCGCCGAAGTTCTGAATTGTCAGGCCGACGTGGCGGACGAAACTCAGATGCGCGAGGTCGTTGCCGCGGCGGTCCGCCGGTTCGGTTCAATCCACGGGGTGGTCCACGCGGCCGGGTTGGTCGGCGGCGACACGTTCCGGCCGCTCGCCGATCTGGATAAGGAAGTGTTGCAACGGCAACTTCGCCCCAAGGCCGCCGGGGCCGAGGTTCTCGATTCGGTCCTGAGGAATCAATCGCTCGATTTCTGCGTTCTGGTGTCCTCGCTCTCGGCCGTGTTGGGGGCTTTGCACTACGGTGCCTATGCCGCGGCCAACAGTTTTCTGGATGGATACGCGTGCCATCGTCACCGTGAAAGCAAGCATCCCTTGATCGCGATCGATTTCGACAACTGGGTGCCTCCCGACGCCGCGGAAAAGGCGGGGTCCAACGGCAAGACTCCCACGGGCTTCATGATGACTCCGGCGGAAGGCGTCGAGGCCCTTCGAATGGTCCTCTCCGCGAATGCCGGACCGAGAGTTGTCGTCTCCACCGGCGATCTGGCGCACCGTTACGACCAATGGGTGCGGATGCAATCGCGGACCGAGGTGGATGAAGGCCGCGCTACGACACAGGGTGTTTCACACGCCCGCCCAAATCTTTCCTCCGCCTTCGTTGCTCCGCGCGACGACGTAGAGCGGACCATTGCGGAAATCTGGCAGGGATTGCTGGGAATCGATGGCATCGGCGTGAACGATCATTTTCTGGAGTTGGGGGGGCATTCATTGATGGCCACTCGTGTCCTTTCCCGTCTCAAAGAATCGTTTTCGGTGCAGATGCCTATGCGCGAACTCTTCGAGGCGCCGACCGTCGCGGAGCTTGCCGTTCGCGTTCGCGCTGCCCTCGATTTGATTTCCGGAGCAGCGGGAACCATTCACGAAGCAGAGCCCAGGGAGGAATTTGTTCTTTGACCCGCGCCGATGAACTGCTGACCGAGTTGCGGAAACTCAACGTCCGCCTTTGGGCCGACGGCGATCAACTGCGCATCAGTGCTCCCCAAGGCGTGTTGACCCCCGAACATCAAAGCCGACTTGCCGCCCTCAAGGGAGAAATCCTCGCGCAATTGCGCGAGGATGCTCAACGGCATTCCGGGCCGGAGATCCCGCTTCGGAGGATCGATCGGGGCTCGGCCATGCCCCTTTCCTATGGGCAGGAGCGGATTTGGTTCCTCGATCAGATGGGTGTCGGAGCCGTGTACAATGTTCCCTGGGGCACGCGCCTTCAGGGCTCCCTGGACGGCAGCGTCCTCGAGCGCGGCTTCAATGAAATCATTCGCCGGCACGAGGGATTGCGGAGCCGATTTCGCGTGGTCGACGGCCGACCCGCCGTGGAGTTTCTCCCGTCGGTACACGTGCCGTTGCGGACCATCGACCTGGGCGGGTGGGGTCAGGACGAGCAGGGCAAGGAAGTCCGCCGTTTGACCACGGCTGAGACGCAGACCCCTTTCGATTTGTCGAAAGGTCCGCTGATCCGCGCACTGTGTATTCGGCTGGCAGCGACGGATCACGTATTGGCCGTGACAATGCATCATACCGTCTGCGACTATTGGTCCGTCGGAGTGTTGGCCAGAGAGCTGGCTCAGATCTATGAGGCTTATTCGCACGGCAAACCGTCCCCGTTGCCCGAATTGCCGTTTCAATACGTCGATTTCGCCGCTTGGCAGCGGCAATGTGTAGACGGCGGATCGCTCCGGGAACAGTTGGCATATTGGCGCACTCGCCTGGCGGATCCACCGTCCGAACCCAGTCTGCCCACGGATCGACCTCGGCCCGCATTGCAAACCTATCGCGGCCACAATCAAAGCGTGACCCTGACCGAATCGGTGTCGTCAGCCCTCAGGGCGCTCGGGCGACAATCCGGGGCAACCCTGTTCATGACGTTGCTCGCCGCGTTCAAGGTTTTGCTCTACCGCTATTCCGGCCAGACCGACCTTATCGTGGGCACGCCCATCGCCGGACGGGGGAGAAAAGACACCGAAGGGCACATCGGGATTTTTCTGAACACTCTCGCTCTGCGCACGGACCTGAGTGGAAATCCAACGTTTGCTGAACTGCTCAGTCGAGTAAGCCGAACTGCCCTTGGCGCCTATGCCAATCAGGACATCCCCATCGAGAAAATCCTGGAGGAGCTTCGTCCCCAACGGGACCCGAGCCGCACTCCGTTGTTTCAGGTGTTGTTCAACCTCTTCAATCTCGGCGGCGAACGGGTTGGCGTCTCCGGACTCGCGGCGCAGCAGATCAACATTCACGAAGACTCTTCGAAATTTGATCTTACGCTCTACGCGGCCGAAACGGAACGGAACATTTTTCTGAACCTGGTTTACAACGTCGATCTGTTCGAAGAGTCCACGATCGCCCGGATGATTCGTCATATGGAAGTATTGCTGGGGGCGGTCGCGGCCGACCCGTCCCTTCGTCTATCGCGCATTCCGATTCTGACCGAGGCCGAACGCAACGCCCCGCGAACCCCAAGAGAACGAATCGCGCCGCCGTCGCATTTTGTGGAGTTTTCGCGAGCCGAGATCGAGCAGTCCATGGCCTCACGATTCGAGGCCCAGGTTCAACGTGGGCCCGACAGGCCGGCGGTGAAGACGCGGCGGTACTCCTGGACCTATGCGGAGCTGAATCGCCGTGCCAATCTTGTGGCACAAGGTTTGCAGGTCGTCGGTCCTTCGGGACCGGCGCGGCTCGCCCTGCTCGTGGAACACGATGCCCCGCTCCTGGCCGCTTTGTTCGGCATCCTCAAGTCCGGACATGCCTACGTGCCGCTGGACCCGACCTATCCACCGCAGCGGCTGCGCTACATGCTGGAGGATTCGGCTGCGTCGGCATTGGTGACATCCAACGAACATCTCGCGCTGGCCCGGCAGCTTTCGCCGGACGCCGTTACGATCATCAACATCGATTCGATTCCCGCCGAGGGACGCTCGGAAAACCTCGGCGTGTCCGTCGCTCCGGACGCCCTCGCCTACATCCTGTACACCTCCGGTTCCACGGGAAACCCCAAGGGCGTCATGCAGAACCACCGCAACGCCCTGCATCACGTGCGCTGTGCGACCAACGGCTTGCGCATCGGCGAACAAGACCGGGTCACGTTGCTCTCTTCCATTTCTTTCGACGCCGCTGTGGTGGATATCTACGCCGCTTTGCTCAATGGCGCCGCGCTGTTTCCGTTTGATATCCGCTCGGAGGGTCTCACCGGCCTGGCCGACTGGATCGATGAACGGCAGGTGACGGTTTATCACTCTACGCCGACGGTGTTTCGTCATTTCACCGACGGACTCGCGGGGGATCGGAAAATGGAATCGGTCCGCGCGGTGGTGCTCGGGGGTGAAGCGGTGCGGTCGAGCGATTTGAAACTGTATCGCGGGCATTTTTCGCGCCGTTCGCGTTTTGTGAACCTGATGGGTGCCAGCGAATCGACCATCGCAACGTTGTTTCTTGCCGGTCCGGACGAAACCGGCGATCGCGAGACCGTGCCCATCGGGTTCCCCGTCGAGGATACCGAGTTGATCTTGCTCGATTCCTCCGGGGAACCGACGGAGTTCTTCGGCGAGATCGCGATCCGTAGCCGTCACTTGGCCTTGGGCTATTGGAATCAGCCGGAATTGACTGCCGCGGCCTTTCGCGCCGGCGACGAAGAGGGTTCGCGAATCTACCGAACCGGCGACCTGGGCCGCCTGCGAGAAGACGGAACGCTTGTGTTTGCCGGACGGCGGGATCAGCAAGTGAAGGTGCGGGGCATTCGCGTTGAATTAGGAGAGATCGAACGGACGCTGTCGGACCACGACGACGTGTCGGAGACCGCGATCCGCTACGATGCCGCTTCGCAGCGCGTGATCGCGTACGTGGTGCCGCGCAATGGCATTCGAGACGCGTCGCTGCTGCGGGAGCACGTTCGGAAAACCCTGCCGGAATACATGGTGCCTTCCCGTTTCGTTTTTCTCGACGCCATGCCTCAGACTCCCAGCGGAAAGGTGAACCGCCGGGCCCTGCCCATGCCGGACGACGCGGATTCCCCCAGCGCGTCCTTCGTCGCCCCGCGGACGGCGGCCGAGAAGCTCCTGGCCGAGATCTGGTGCAAGGTGCTCAACCGTGAGCAAGTCGGAATCTACGACAATTTCTTCGATCTCGGGGGGCATTCGTTGCTCATGATCCAAGTGGTGTCCGAGTTTCGGGAGCGCACCGGCGTCCAAGTCAACCCGGTGGAGTTCCTCCGCCAGTCGTTGGGGCAACTGGCGGCCGCCGTGGAATCCAAAATACCGGGTCCCGCGACCGCGGTCACAGACCGAGTGGATCTGCCCGCGGTCGAGCCGCTGTACTTCGGCCCCCCCGAAAGGCCGCTGTTCGGCTGTTTTCACGTGGCTCCCGTACCCAAGAACCTGGGCGTGGTCATTTGTCAGCCGACGGGACATGAGTACGTGCGCTGCCATCGTGCCTTTCGTCAGTTCGCCGGTCGCCTGGCGATGTCCGGCGTTCATTGTTTGCGTTTCGATTACTTCGGATCGGGTGATTCGTCCGGCGACGACGATGCCGCACGTCTGGAAGATTGGAAACGGGATATCAGCGCGGCCATGGATGCGTTGAAGTCGCGATTTGGAGTCTTCGACGTGTCCCTGGTGGGCCTGAGGCTGGGCGCGTCGTTGGCGCTGGTTGCGGCGGCGGGACGGCACGATGTGGATGCCCTGGCGCTTTGGGATCCCGTCGCTTCGGGCGCAACATATGTTGATGAGCTGGAGTCCATGGCGTACTCCACGGCGGGCGGAAATGGGCACCCTTATCCTAGTCATCCCAAAGACGTTCTGGGTTCGATGTTGACATCGGCGATGGCCGACGACCTCCGTGGATTGGACCTGCGAACAGTTTCCTGGGTCTCAGCCCGCCGAATTCTCTTGTTGGAGACGGGGGAGACCGCGGGCGAAGAGCGTCTGGCGGCGCAACTTCAAGAGAGATCCCCATCTTTTGAACGCTATTCGTCTCCCGATGCAAGAATCTGGTTGCGGGAACCCTTCGAGGCCATCGTGCCGCAACAAACCTTGGAACATCTGATCGAATGGATGTCGAAAGGGGGCTCATGAAGGAGCTCGCGGTGACGATCGGAAACGCCGGCACGATGGTCGGCGTCGTGTGCCAACCCGACGATCCATCCATAGAGCGGAAGGACACGGGGGTGATATTCCTGAACGCCGGTCTGGTGCATCGCGTGGGTCCGTCACGCATGTACGTCCGCCTGGCTCGCAGACTCGCCGAGCGCGGTTTTGTGTCGTTGCGCTTCGATTTCTCGGGAATCGGAGACAGCCTTCCACGTCTGGACAACCGGCCCTTTGAACAGAGCTGGATCGACGAGACGCAGGAGGCCATGGATCATCTCGAACGCACACAGGGAGTCCGGCGGTTTCTGCTTGTAGGAATATGCAGCGGCGCGGTGGGTTCCTTCAAGGCAGCCTCCCGAGACGAGCGCGTCCGCGGGATCGTGATGATGAACGCACGCGGATTCGAGAGCGACGCACGTTGGCGCGGTCACGTCGAGAGCCGCGGCTGGATGCAGGATTATTGGCGAAAGATATTCAGCCCCGCGAGTTGGTGGCGGGCTCTAACGGGCAAGACGCAATATGGACGGCTGGTGATCGTGACGTTCTATCGATTTATCACATCGATCAAGCGACCGGAAAAGCACTCAGCGGTTGCGGAGTCGCTGGCCGGACAAATGAGCGATGTACTGTGGCGCGGTGTTCGGCTGCTGCTGGTCGTTTCCACGGGGGATCACAGCATCCATTACTTGCGGGAGATTTTCGGCGAGCGCCTGGAGCGGCTGCGGCCGCGAGATCGCGTGGAACTCATCGAGATCGACGGAGCCGATCACACGTTCACGCAGCGCATCCACCAGTTGAGGGCACTGGAGGCCGTGGAGCAATGGGCCGTGACGCACTCGGCCGAGGAACTCGCCAGAGACGTTCAACATCGAACGCCGACCGCGGTGCCCTTTTCGTCACCCGTGAGGGCGCGCGGTTGATGCGCCGCCGCCATGGGCGAACTCGAAGCGCTTCAAATCGAATAAATGGCTTCGACTTTTTTTGTGATATACCCCACAAACGCCTCGATCGACAGCGGCTTTGCCGTCACCCGTTGCACGAGTTCTCCCGGCCGGAATCGCTTCCCGTGCCGGTGAATGCGCTCCCGCAGCCATCCGAGCAGCGCCGCGTGGTCGTTCGCCGCGATCCTATCGTCCAAACCGTGAATGTCCTGCCTGGCCTGTGCAAAAAACTGCGCCGCGTACAGATTGCCAAGCGTATAAGTGGGGAAATAACCGAACGCCCCCATCGACCAATGAATATCCTGCAAACACCCCTGCGCATCGTTCTCCGGCGTGATCCCGAACATCCGCGTGAACTTCTCGTTCCAGGCCGCGGGGATATCCCCCACGCGCAAATCGCCGCGGATCATCGCCCGCTCCAACTCAAACCGAAGGATGATGTGCAGGTTGTAGGTCAGCTCGTCCGCCTCCACCCGAATGAAGGACGGCCGGACGGCATTGATCGCCCCATGGAATGAGTCCAGCGATTCGTCGCGGAGAGCTTCGGGGAATAAGGATTCAACGTGGGCGTAATGGTACTTCCAAAACGCCCGGCTTCTCCCGACAAGGTTCTCCCACATCCGCGACTGCGATTCGTGGATTCCCAGCGACGCCGCTTCGGCCATCGGCGTGAACACGTGCTCTTTCGGAAGACCTTGTTCGTAAAGGGCATGACCGCATTCGTGGAGCGTGCCGAACAAGGCCGCCGGCAGGAAGTTCTTCAGATATCGCGTGGTGATACGCACGTCACCCGGACCGCCGATCGTCATGCAAAACGGATGAACCGAAACATCTTCGCGTCCGGAATGAAAATCGAAGCCAATGGCTTCCGCCATTCGCCGGCAAATCTTCTCCTGCCGGTCGCGGGGGTAGTGCCGATCGAGGATGGCCGGATCGGGCCCGGGTCGCGCGGTCATGACGCGGTTCAGCAGCGGTACCGTTTTCTCGCGAAGCTCTCGGAAAACCGGATCAACGTTCGCTGCGGTCGCTCCCGGTTCAAATTCGTCCATCAAGGCGTCATAGGGTTCGGCTGCGTACCCAATCCGTTCGGCCACCTGCTTTTTCAGGTCGATCAGTTTCGTCAGCCACGGGGAGAGATCGGCAAATCGTGACTCGGCCCGGGCCTTCGCCCATGCATCCTTCGCAAGGGAGCTGGTGTGCGCAATCTCGCGGACGAGTTCTGCGGGCAGCTTGGCCGCGCGGTCATAGGAGCGCCGCGTCTCCCGCACGATCGTTTCCGCCACGAAATCGTCCGCGTCCACGGTCCCCTCGGCCCGCTCCAACAACGTCCGCGTCTCCTCGGACACGAGCTTTTGATGCGCCAGCGTCTCGATCAACGCATATTGTTCCGCCCGGGCCGCGACTCCACCGGCCGGCATATACGTTTCCTGGTCCCAGTCCAGCAACGCCGACACCGATTTCAGCCGCCCGATGTCCTTCACCCGTTCAACCAGCTTCACATCCATTGCCCATCTCCGTAGACGGCACTTCCGCCATTCGCACTTCTACTTTCATCCTTCTGCATTTTTGAGATCGCTCATCTCAACGCAACTCGCCCTACTTTTCAGTCGATAAACCGACCGGCTCGGACGGTGGAGCCAATGGAGGATGATGCCTTGAGTCCACAGCAACCTCAGCCCGACGGACCCATCGGATCCGAACTCGTTCGGGAGGATCCGTCATTCTCTGACCTGGTTCAGCAGTTCGTCAACGGCCTGTCCGATCGGCTGCGCATCATGGAAGACGCCATTCGCACCGCCGATTTCGATTCTCTTCGCACCGCCGCCCACCAGCTCAAGGGCAGCGGCGGCGGCTTCGGCTACCCTATTCTCTCCGAACGCGCCGCCACCGTGGAGCGCCACGCCCGCGCTGAGGCCATCGACGGCTGCAAGTCCGCCGTCGATGAGCTTAAGGGCCTTTGCAACCGCGTCGTCGTCGATGTCCCCTGATCTGCGGTTTGCCGCGAATCCGGTTCCCGGCTATCCTTTCAGGCCGTGGGGTCAACAAACGGGTCCACTCCCGGCAATCGGCGGTTTTCCATTTCTCCCATCCGCTTCGGATCGGCGGAATCCTGCTTCGTTTTGCTTCTGATGCACCTGCTGCTTGGATCCGGTTGCGCCCGACTTTCGCGGTGGACCGTGGATCCCTTGATGACGGACTACGACACCGTGGAGCGCAGGGCCACGGAGTCTCGACGACCCATGTTGATCGTCTTTCGCGACGGACGCAGAGCCATCGACGATCCCGTGGAACGCGCCGTCAAGAAGGCCGGATTCTCCCGACACCACCCCCGCGTCGTCCGCGCCACGCTCTATCGGGGTTTCGAACCGGATCGTCGTTACGTCGCCCAGTTCGGCGTCGAGCGCGCCCCGGCCGTCATTCTCGTCCACCCCGACGCAACGTATCACGCCCTTTCGGGTACCCTGAACGCCGAATCTCTTTTGCGATTCGCGGCCGAAACCTCACCGCCGGGCAGTGATATTCAGCGCAACCCGTTTGTTCCGCGTCATGCCCAATACGACTGGCATTTGACGCTTGCGGGCGCCGAAGAGGACGCGCATCGAACTGGAAAACCGATGCTGGTCGCCGCAACCCGGCTCATGACCCGGGATTGGCAATCGCTGAACGAAATGCTCCAACGCCCCGAAGTATATCGCCGCTTCAAAGACATGGTCGCGTGCCGGCTCGATGTTTGGAACCCGTTCGCCAAATTCTTCAATTCTCCTTGGGGAACGATCGACCTACCCGCCTTGATCGTCGTCGCCCCCGACGGGACGTACCGCATTCTCTCCAAACCTTTCGGGGTTGAAGGAATCGTGAACTTTGCGGATCATCGACCTGACGAGCTGGCCGCGGCGCCAAGCGACGGTCGATCGGCAAAATCGCCGTGATTCGGGCGCTCGCTGTTCCGAATTCTCGATCCCGCGGGTTGACGGAAGCCGAAATGACCTGGTTGAACTGGCCCAATCGGATCACCGTCGCTCGAATCGTTCTTGTCGGTCCTCTGGTGATCTGTCTGCTTAACCTGAATGATCCAACCGTCCCCTGGCGTTGGATTACCCTGGGGCTTGTCCTCCTCATGGCCCTCAGCGACGCCCTCGACGGCTTCGTCGCCCGCCGGTTTCACGCCGAATCCGCACTCGGTGCGTTCCTCGATCCTGTCGCCGACAAACTATTCATCACGTCCGCGCTCATCATTCTCGCCATCGACGCCACGGCCATTCCGGTTTTCCGCATCCCAAGCTGGGTGCCAGTGGTTGCGATCGGCAAAGACCTTGTCGTCATCACCGGCTTCCTGCTCATTTATGCCTCAACAGGTCGTTTCTATCTCCGCCCGCACATTTGGGGCAAAGCCTGCACCACGCTACAATTGCTTCTGGTCGGCTATGTGCTCGCCGGTCCGACCCTTCCGGCGCAATGGCGGTTCCTGGTGCCGGTGCTTTCGTGGGCGGGCGGAGCCTTGGCGGTCATCGCCGCCGCGGACTATATCCGCGTGGGGAATCGCTTTACCAACGAACACCACGCCAACTCGCAAAGGCCGAACGCATGACCACTGCTCTGTTCTCACCGGTCGAACAAGCCTTCGAAGACCTCCGCGACGGAAAGTTCATCATTCTCGTCGACGACGCCGACCGTGAGAATGAAGGCGACCTGGTCATCGCCGCGCAGAAAATCACTCCCGAGACCATCAACTTCATGCTCCGCTTCGGCCGCGGAGTCCTCTGCCTCCCCATGACCCGTGAACGTTGCGAAGAGCTCAATCTTCACCTTCAATCTCCGCAAAACACGACCCGCTTCGGCACCGCCTTCACCGTCACGGTCGACGCCCATCCGCGTTTCGGCGTCAGCACCGGTGTCTCATCTTTCGATCGAGCCAAGACCGTCGAGATCGCCGCCGCACCCGACACCAAGCCCACCGACCTCTGTCGCCCCGGCCACCTCAACCCCCTCATGGCCGTTGATGGCGGCGTGCTCGTCCGCGCCGGTCAGACGGAAGGCTCCGTCGATCTCTGCCGCCTCGCCGGTTTGCGACCCGTGGCCGTCCTGATCGAGATCATGAACGACGACGGCTCGATGTCTCGCGTTCCCGAACTCACCACCTTCGGCCGCCAGCACGGAATCCGCCTCTACACCGTCGCCGACATCATCGAATACCGCATGAAACGCGAGCCTTTCGTCGCCCGCGGCGTCACCACCAAGCTCCCCACGCGCTTCGGCGAATTTACATTGATTGAATACGACTCTCCGGTGGACCCCGAACCGCACCTCGCCCTCTGCTGCGGAACGGTCGGCAAGCTCGGCCCTGATGGTCACGCCGTCGTTCACGAAGAACCCGTCCTCGTCCGCGTCGAGTCCGAGTGCATGACCGGCCACGTCTTCCATAGCGACCGCTGCGATTGCGGCGATCAACTTGAAACGGCCATGGAATTGATCCAACGCGAAAGGCAAGGCGCCATCGTCTATTTGCGACAGGAAGGCCGGGGCATCGGCCTGCACAACAAGCTGCGCGCATATGTCCTCCAGGACCAAGGCCTCGACACGGTCGAAGCCAACGAACAACTCGGCCTGCCCGCCGATCGCCGCGACTACGGCATCGGTGCCCACATCCTTCGTGATCTCGGCCTGCGTCAGCTACGTATCCTCACCAACAACCCCAAAAAGGTGAACCGCCTCGAAGTTTACGGCCTCAAAATCGCCGAACAGCTTCCGATCGAAATCGCCCCCAACCCCCACAACGCCGGTTACCTCCGCACCAAAAAACAAAAACTCGGCCACCACCTCCGCGACGTCTAGCGAGCCGCAGTCCCTCCGTCCGAGCCGGAATCCTTACGCGCCGCGACCGATTCCGACCCGGCGCCGCCGTGGCTGCTGCGCCGGAGGATCGAACAAACGATCCCAGGCGGTGGGCGCCATGCACGTCAAGTTGTGGACCAGCAAAAACAGCCGCCGATACTGACAGAATTTTCCCGGATTTCTATTGAAATTCGCCCTTGCTTCCATTAGAATCCGTGTCCAGTTTTTCAAGGCCCGAATGATTCCGCGGCGAAATCGGCAGCGGAATTCGCTTTGTCGAAAGGCACGGCCTGCCATGAAACGTACGTCAAAAAATGAACCCCGCGGGTCGCGCGTCGCGGCCTGCAAAAACCACTACTTTCCGAGGAGAAATGCGGTAATGAAAAAGACAATACGGTTTGCCACGCTGGCGTCTCTGACGTGTTTCGTGTCGGCGAATCTCACCTGGGCGGACGGCGGCTCACAGCATCGGGTCCGCCAGGCCAGACCGATTTCGCTGGGAACTTCCGGAGGGAGCATCAACGACATCGACGGGTTCTATTGTTGCGGCGGCACGCTGGGATCGCTCGTGCGAAATTCCGGCGGCACGCGCTACATTCTCAGCAACAACCACGTCCTCGGTAGAACCAATCGCGCCGCTTCCGGTGAAGACACCGTCCAGCCGGGTCTTATCGAGGTCGGCTGCGCCCAGTTTACCGGCGACGTGGTCGCGGATTTCACGCAGTACATCACGTTGCAATGGGGCAACAATACAAACAACTTGGTGGATGCGGCTATTGCCCAGGAACGAGCCGGGTTGGTCACCTCGTCGATCCTTGATGTTGGCGGCCTAAGCAGCAGCACACTCAGCGCGACCGTGGGCCTCGGTGTCAAAAAATCCGGGCGAACCACGGGTCTGACCACCGGCAGCGTCAGCGCGGTGAACGTCACCGTATTGGTCGGCTATCCGCGCCGTTGCGGGTCGTTCAGCACGCGAACGGCCCGGTTCATAGACCAGTTCAGCGTGACATCGGGATCGTCGTTTAGCGCCGGCGGAGACTCGGGCTCGCTAATCGTGGAGAATGTCGGATCGAATCCGCGCGCCGTCGGCCTGCTGTTCGCGGGAAGCTCCAGCTCGACGATCGGAAATCGAATTCAGAACGTCCTCAGCGCCGCGTGGAGCACCGGCACGCTGAGCATGGTCGGCGGGGGCGCGCTCACCGACACGCCTGAAACGGGCGTCGATGGAGAGAACCTCGATGACGGCGGCGACATTGATCCCCTGCGTGCCGACGCCGGTGCGGGAAAGGGGGGCTTCCGCCCATTGCAGGCCGACCTCATCGCCGAAGCCGCGGCCGTCAAGGCCCAACACGAGAACGAACTGTTCCGCATCTCCAGCGAAGTGGTCGGAACGGGCGTCAGCTTGGATGAGCAAGGCGGAGCGATCATCGAAGTGTACCTGGCGAAGAGTCCCCGCGACGTTCTCGGCGCGCTGCCGGGCGAACTCGACGGCATCCCGGTGAGAATCATCGAGACGGGTCGATTCGAAGCGTACTAGTTCCGCGAAATGCCATGAGCTGCACGCAAAGGCAGCGCGTGTCTTGAGTCACGAACTGTTTTGCATCCCCATCGGCCGATACCGGTGGGGATGCTTTTTTTCCCGGGCAGGGCGGTTTGCACCCTACTTTGCTTCCGAAATGACTTTTAGAGCCGCCGAGATTCCAGCGCCTAGTGCAATCGAGAACCCCATTTCTTTGAGTACAAGTTCCAAAGCTGCCATGACGCCCAGCGTGTCAAATGGATCGACGTAGCCCATGTGCGAGAAGCGGATGATCTTGCCGGTGAGTTTTCCCTGTCCGCCGGCAATTTGAAATCCATGTTTGCTTCGCATCGACTTGCGAAGGGCTCCTTCGTCGATACCGTCCGGGACCAGCGCCGCCGTCACCGAATCGACGGGATCGGACGGGAAAATCTTGAGTCCCATCGCCACCAACCCAGCACGAGTGGCCCGAGCAAGCAGCGCCGTTTCCGTCCAGATCGTTTCCAGACCACGCTCCTTAATCAGCTTTAGTGAATAGACCGCGCCGCGCAAAAGGGACACATTCGGCGTATACGGGTTGTCGTAGGTTTCGAGCGACTTCCGATAGTTCTTCAGGTTGTTGTAAAACGTCGGCGTCGTCGCCGAGTCGATCCGCGCCCACGCCCGATCGCTCACCGCCGCAAACGCCAGCCCCGGAGGCAGCATGAGCGCCTTCTGCGAACCGGTGATGTAGGAGTCGACGCCCCACTCGTCCATCTTTACGGGAACCGCCCCGACCGACGTGATTCCGTCCACGAGCAATAGAGCCCCTCGTTGCTTCGTCACTTTGGCGATCCCCTCGACGTCGGTCAAAGCGGCTGTGGAAGTTTCGCTATGCACGCCGATCACCGTGTCAATTTTTCGATCGGACTCGAGGGCCTGGGCCACGTCCGCGGCCTTGGCGCCACGACCCCATTCGATCGCGAGCTTGGTGTGATCAATGCCAAAGGCCGCGCAGACTTTGCCCCATCGCTCCGCGAAGTTGCCGTTTTCAATGACCAGAGCCTTGTGCCCCGGAGGGCAACAGCCGACGATGGCCGCTTCCATGGCTGACGTGCCGCTTCCAGTGAACGTCAGACATTTCGCCGACGTTTTGAATAGGTATTGCAGCAGCCCGCAAAGCTCCTTGTGCAGCTCGCGAAAAAACGCGGTCCGATGGTGTTCCATCGGCCGGGCCATTTCGAGCATAACATCCTCCGGCACCATCGTCGGCCCGGGCGTGAACAAGCGGATTTTCTTCATTTCCTGACTTCTCCACCTAAGATTTACGGATCCGGCCCAACCGGGAGGGCGAGTCTCCCGGAGAGCCGCATACCGCCGAGTCATTACCAACAGGCCTCGTTTGAGGACCGTTTCTCGTCGCAGAGCATTGTAATTGGCCGATCTCAGCACAACAAAAGGAATGCAGTTAACCCTGATTGGTCTTCCCCTCGCGGCCCGCCTTGAGGGCGAACACCGCCTCCGCCGAACCCAGCAGCCTCCTTCGCCAATCGTTCACCTGGTTCGGCGACAGTCCTTCGCGCCGGCAAATCTGCGTGATTTGATTCTCGCTGCCCAAGGCCTCCGAAGCTTCCGCTGGGGTGTCCAAACGACGACGTTGCTTCTTCATGACGGTTCCTCCCTGCTACCACGCCTCATTCTTCCCGGGGGAGGGGAATGAAGGAAGGAAGGGGCCTGGGAACCCTGGTTGCCCACTTCGGCCCGCCGCGAAACCGTCCCGAAAGTCGGAAGACCCCAGTCTCACTTTGCCTGAAACACTACAATGATCCTCGCGGTCGCCATCGGCGCTGTGGAATGGTCCAGTTTTGAAGCTTCAAGCCTGGCAATCTCCGAAACTCGCTTTCGTTGCTGGTGACCAGCGTGGCGCCGAGAGCCATGGCGTGCGCCGCGATTAGCATGTCGTACTGCCTAAAGGGAGTTCCGGCCTGCTCCAGGCCGGCACGGATCGGGCCGTAGCAAACCGCGGCATGATCGTCGAAAGGCAGGATGACGAATGCAGCACAGAAGCCCACCAAGGCTATCCGACCCGCCAGTTCCGAGAATCACTCGACACGAATGGCGAATTCCGATCCGTCGGAAACCTGACCGATGACGGCGGCACACGGCGTGCGCTGTTTTCGCAGGGCGGCCAGAAGGGCGTTTCCGCGGTCTTTCGGCACGCAGATGAGCAACCCGCCCGAAGTCTGCGCGTCGCACAGCACGTTGACCAGGGCAGGCTCGACGTTGCCAACGAAGAGCCGATCGCCGAGGTGTCCGATTGTGCTTAGATGAGCCCGCGTGACGATACCTTGCCGCGCGAATTCCAGCGTTCGATTCATCACCGGCACGGCCGCCGCGTGAATCTCGATTGTCACGCTGCTGGCCTCGGCCACCTCGAAAGCGTGGCCCGCCAGCCCGAAGCCGGTGACGTCGGTCATGGCTTGAACGCCGACTTCGACGGCCGCGTCCTTGGCGCCGCGGTTGAGTTCGATCATGACTTCGATGGCCTCAGTGAGTTCGCTTTCGGAGATCAGGCCCTTCTTGGCTGCGGTGGTCAGCACTCCGCTGCCGATCGGCTTGGTGATCACAAGAGTATCGCCGGGCCTGGCCCCTGCGTTGGTCAGCACCTTCCGCGGGTCGATGAGACCCGTGACCGAAAGGCCGTACTTGATCTCGGCGTCGCGAACGCTGTGCCCGCCGACGATGACCGCGCCCGCCAAAGTCACCCGTTCGTGCCCGCCGCGCAGAATATCGTCAAGGACATCCGGTGGCAGGTCCTTGTCGGGAAAGCCGACGATGTTCATGGCGGTGATCGGCTCGCCGCCCATCGCATACACGTCGGAAAGGGCGTTGGCCGCGGCGATTTGACCGAATACGAACGGGTCGTCGACAAGTGGTGGAAAGAAGTCCAGCGTCTGCACGAGCGCGGTCTGGTCGTTGATCCGGAATACTCCGGCGTCGTCGTAATGCTCGTGGCCGACGAGCAGATCGGGATGCGAACTTCGCGGTAGTCGGCGCAGAACCTGCACCATGGCCTCGACGGGCAGCTTTCCCGCTCAGCCGGCGCAGCTCGCATAATCCGTCAGGCGTATTTTTCGGCCTTCGCTCATGCGGGAAGGGTACTTGCGCGCGCAGGGGATGTCCAAACGCGGCGCGACCCCATCCATCCCGGTGTGCCGGGATGGATGGGCCACCCTTCAGATCAACATGCACGCTTTCGAAGAACGCGTCAGCCGCATTTCTGCTCGGACATCCATTTTTCCGCGCGTTTGGCGCATTCCTGCGGCGAAACGTCTTCGATGTGCGTGGCCAGCGACCACTTGTGCCCGAACGGATCTTTCACTTTTCCGTATCGATCGCCCCAAAACATGTTCGTCAACGGCATTTCGGCCGTGGCGCCGGCCTTAACCGCGCGATCAAAGGCCGCATCGACGTTTTCTACATAAAGATGAAGCGTGACGGGCGAACCGTTCAGCGAAAGCGGCGAGAGACAACCCCATTCGGCGGATTCCTCGCCCATCATGACATGCGAATTACCGAATTTGAGCTCCGCGTGCATGATACTCCCGTCCGGTCCGGGCATGCGCATGATCTCCTCGGCCGCGAAAGCCTTCTTGTAAAAATCGATGGCCTTCGCCGCCCCGCGCACGACCAAGTGCGGCGTGATCGAATAATACCCGTCCGGAATCGCTTTCACTTTGCCTGCCATTGCCGATGTCTCCTTCGAAAAAACCACTTGTTCTGTCCACAAATGCCCGCTGTTGAGTGCCTTGTATCCTACTCGAGGGACGCGCAAACGCAAGTCACGAATTGTACGATCTTGCAATCGGTCGGGAGTCCAGCGGGAGTGCAGAAAAAAATGGGATCCCTTGGAGGAGTACACTTTCGGCTCTTGAGGCCTTCGCCGCCTATGGGCTCAATCGCCGCGGTTCGAGCATTTGCACCCGGGCGGCCTGGGCGGCACTGCGAAGGAGAATCGAAACCGTTACGGGTCCGACACCACCAGGAACCGGAGTGATTACGCTCGCGATCGACCGAACCTCGTCGAACAGCACGTCGCCAACGATCGTCCGTTCGCCATTCGGCTTGGATATGGAATTGATTCCCACGTCGATGACCACCGCCCCCGGTTTGACGTGTTCCCGCCCCACAAGACCTGCCTTGCCCGCTGCGACAATCAAGAGATTGGCCCGGCGAGTGTGGTCGGCCAGATCGCGCGTGGCCACATGGCAACAAGTGACCGTGGCCATTTCGTGGACCAGAAAAAGGGAGATGGGTTTTCCGACGATCGCGCCTTGCCCGACGACCACGGCGTCCATCCCTCGCGGAGAGACCCCGGCAGTTCGAAGGATTTCCATGACTGCAAGCGCGGTACAAGGTGCGATGATGGGATGATCATAGAATAGCAGACCGATGTTGGCGGGGTTCACGCCCTCCACATCTTTGTAGGGATCGATGCAATACTGCATCGCGGGTGCGTCGATCCCCGCAGGCAGGGGAAGGTTCAGAAGGATTCCCGTGACTTTCGGATCGGCATTGAGACGATGAAGGGTGGCCCGAATGTCGGATTCCGTGCAGCCCACGGGAAGGTTGTGCAGGCGATAGTCGATTCCGATTTCCGCGCAGCGGGTGCGTTGAGATCGGGCATAGATTTCTCCCGCCGCCGCGTCACCGGCCATGACGGCGTCCAGCGATACGAGGATTCCTTCGTCCCTGAGCGCGCGAACGTACTCCGCGGCTTCGGAACGGATCCGCGTCGCCAGTAGCTTGCCGTCGATGATCGTGGCCGCGGGCATGGCTCTCCTGAATGCCGAACTTGCAATGGAATCCGGCCAGGAACGGTTTCCGGTGTTACACCGCGTCGAGCACGAAAACAGCGTACACGCCGGAGAGGATGGAGCCAACCCCGGCGACCCAGATCATGGCGCGAGTCAGCCTCCGCGTCGAACGATGAAAGTGGACAGCGGCGGCAGGATCTCCCGCCAGTCTGCGAAGGAACCGAATGCGATCTCCGATCGACGAATGCCGCCAACTATGCTCTTCGCGCGGGATTCCGTTCAAGACGGCCACGCGCTCGAGGGCATGGGCGAAGACGTCGGCCCCGGTGACGCAGACGCGGCCGTCCGTCGAGTCGTTCGTACGGGATTCCAAATGGACGCTGCACGGCTGCACGCACTTCTCAGGGGGCGGCGTGGCGCAGCCCGCGCCGAACGTGTCCGCCTGGCGCTCGAATCGCCGGGACAATCGTCCGAAACAGACGGCCCACACGAGAATAGTGCCGACAATTCCGATCCCTTCCACGGCGATCAGGGCCGTTTGGGGATGAGACGAGGCGTCCACGAACAATATGGCGAGCAGTTCCATCAACCCCGACACGACCAACCAGCCGACCAAGGCGAAGACAAGAAAAATTTGAATGTGCCGATGGCGAACATGGCCGGCCTCGTGCCCGAACACGGCTTCGATCTGCTCGACGGACATCGCCCGCAGAAGCCCGTCGGACAACAGGACGTAACGGAAGCGGGGCAACACCCCCATGACCGCGGCGTTGATCATCAGCCCGTCGCTGCTCCAGACGAGAATGTCCCGACATTTCAGCCCGACCCTTCGGCAATGCGAATCGAGGCGTTGGCGAAGTTCGCCGTTTTCCAACGGGTGCGTTCGCCAGATTCGGCGAAGGATGACAGGGGAGACGAGAAAAATCGCCACGGCGACAATTCCCAGTGCGGCGTCCGATGCCCAAACCAGACGGGTCCATTCCGTCAACGTGTTTCGATAGCCGCGGATCACGTTGGCGCTGAATAGAATCAGCAACATGGGTGCGGCGACGATCAGGAACTGATTTCGAAATTGGTGATCCAGGTAGGCGCGAAACTCGCGCTCCGGTCCTACCGGTAGGGTGGCCGCGTCCAAGGCACGCGCCGCGGTCATTCGCAAGGCACGCTCGGCACCGTAGGCGGCAACCCAAATCAGGGCAGATGTCACGACAAAAGGCATCATGACAATCATGTCGCCGGCGATCTGCAATGCGGGGTGAACGGAACGGAATCCGAACCAGTCTGGCCAGGGCGTCAGGAACACCAGGAATCCGAACGCGATGACGGCCAAGGCACGAAGCACGATCGACGCTCTTCCAAAGAAATGCTGAATGTCCCCAATCCGGGCGGGGTTTCGTGCGAGAAGCCGGATCGTGCGGCAGGAAGAGGCGAAGGCGGCCGCCCCGATCAGTACCGGCTGGAAAAGGGCGATTGCCGTCGTCCAGACAAGATCGTCGGGCGATAGGAGGAGCCACGGCTCGGTGAGTTCCGATCGCCAGAAGACAAAGGCAAAGGCGAGAATGATGCTTAGCGGCATTGCGAGCGGTCTATCGGTATCGGCCCATACGATAACTGCAACGGAACGACTGCGGTGGAAGGAAAGCCAGATGGGAAGTCGGGCGGGTCGGTGGGGCGGTCAACGGCGGCCGAGAGCGAGACCGATCTCTGAATGTTCGAAGCCTCTGAAACATAAAGAGCGGTAGTCTATCTCTTCCGCGGCTCCTCACGCAATCTCAGATGACTTTGGCTCAATCGCCGAATAACGCATCCTCGCGCATTGGCAATTCAGGAATTGTCTTCGTCTATGGCCGGGCATCAAACCGCTTGTCGATGATGGGGCCGTCTGAAGGCAATCGAATCCTGTTCAAATTGATGACGCTTCCATCCACCACCAAGTCGATATCGACGCGGGCGCGGTGTAGAAACCCACCTTCCCGACAATCGCGGTCCGCATGGACCCACTCCAGCTTCCCGTCGATCTCGACGACCTGAACGTATTCAGGCAATTCACCCTTGGCGGAAATCAGGTGCGGCGGCCAGGGCGGCGAGGCACGAAGGGCCTTGCCTTCCTTTTCAAGCTTCACAGAGTCCCATGGCTGGTTGTCCGCTTCGGAAAGGGCGATCGGTCCACCTCCCGGGGGCGCGAAAATCCGCACGGTGGGGGCCGCGTCGCTGGTGAGCCCGCCCCGGTGTTCCGAGCTGATCGGCAGCAATGTAAGCGGCGCCCCGGGAGTCTTCACCGTGAGCAGGATCGGCCAGAACCGTTCGAACTTCTCGCGATCCGAAAAGTTAATCTCGTGGATATTCTCCTGGACTCCCGCATGAAACCCGATGGTTCGGCCGGAGGACTTAAGTTCGTTTAGCTCCCCGGGCCACTCCGGGGGGAAAACAAGCATGGGGCGCGTAATGGCCAACGCGAAACAGATGCTTGGGATTGCCAGGAACCAAACCCAGGTGCTGAATTCGCAACGACGGAAATCGAAAACCATCGCTGTTCACTCCATGTCGGCGGACCCCAACGAAACTCAAGGCGGGCCTTCCGCCGAACGCGGCGCCCTTGAGGTCACGTTCGATGCATTATACTCCAGTGAATAGCGACGGTCGCTTCAACCTTGAGAAGTGAACTGGGTGCCGTCGGCGCTCGCAAGGTTTTGGCAGAACGCCGCCGGTCTCGACAGAGCGCTTCGTCTCAACCTGAATCAATCGCTTCCGGTGGAATGTCGCAGGGGGCAGTAGCTCATTGGGGGGCGGATCGATCGTCAGACCGGGCAGTCCGCCGTCATGTGCTCTTTGATCTTGCGCATGGCCTCGGCCTCGATTTGACGCACGCGCTCACGGGTGAGGTGGATTTTCTCGCCGATCTCCTTGAGCGTCATGGGTTCGCCGCCGTCAAAACCGTACCGCAGGCACAGGATCTTCCGTTCCCGTTCGTCGAGCTCGTCGAGAATGGACTCGAGGGCGGCCGCATCCGCTTCGTTAAGCATTGCTTCTTCCGGGGCGGGGGTGCGGTCGTCGGTCAGGGCCTCACTAATTCCCTGGCCTTCGGCGCCGTCGTTTACGGGGGTGGGGGTCGATACGGCTTTGACCGCGTTGCGGATGTGCAGAACCTTGCTCTCCGGCATTTCCATGATTTCGGCCAACTCGGCCGGCGTCGGAGCGCGGCCTTCCGTTTCGATGAATTGTTCCCGCGCCTCGCGGAACCGGGAGATCATTTCCACCATGTAGGCAGGGATGTGAACCGGCTTATCGCTGTTGATCAGACTTCGCTTGATGGACTGCTTGATCCACCAGGAGGCGTAGGTGCTGAATCGTGTGTTCTGATCGGGGTCGAACCCTTCCACGGCGCGGATCAACCCCAGGTTGCCCTCGTTGATCAGATCGTTAAGCGGCACGCCGCGCTTCACGTATTTTTTGGCAATATTGACCACCAGGCGGAGATTGGCCTTGACCATGCGTTCCCGCGCCTGGGCCGCCTCGGCTTCCGCCGCTTCGCGCTGTTCCAGGCGAACGTTGCCGTGAGCGAAGGATTCGGCCATGATCTGGCCGTTGCGGACGATCAGGGCGAGCGACTTTTCCTCGTCCGCGCTGAGTAGGGCGGCCTCGTTGATCTGCCGCAAATAAAACTGAAGTCCGCTGTCCACCGCCATGAGCACCTCCGGTCGATGTTTCCCGACCGGGAGGTTGTCCGGCTTGGATTTTTCGGATCCAAGCCCGGCCGCGTCCACTGCGCGGTTAGGACTGCTCCCTGGGTTCGCCGGCGACCGGGTCCGCTGCGGACCCGGTGTCGGCTCCCCGGCCGGTCGGTTTTTCGTCAGCGCCACGATCCTTGGGCGGCGTGAACTGCGGCGGAGGAACGACATGTGTCGTTTGTTCTCCCGATCCGTGCAGCCCCCCGCGACGCGCCTTGGGCTTTCTCGAAGCAGCGCCTTCGGTGTCCTGTTCCACGGACCATTCCGCCCGTTTCTTGGACAATCCGATTTTCCGCTCGCCCGGATCGACGCGCAGGATCTTGACCAGGATCTTGTCTCCGATCTTTACTTCGGAGTGGGGATCCTCCACCTTATGATCGGCAAGTTCGCTGACGTGTAGAAGTCCTTCCAGGTCCTGTTCGAGTTCCACGAAAACGCCGAAGTTGGTGATCTTGGTTACCGTACCTTCGACGATCTGGCCGGGAATATAATTGTCGATCACCGCGCGGGCCCAGGGGTCCTCGTGCAACTGCTTTAGTCCCAGGGCAATCCGCTGTTTTTCCTCCTCCACGGTGAGCACGACGCACTCGATCAGGTCGCTTTTCTTGAGCATTTCGGACGGATGATTGATCTTCTTCGTCCAGCTCATATCGGACACGTGGAGCAGGCCGTCGATCCCTTCCTCGATTTCCACGAACGCCCCATAGTTGGTGAGATTGCGCACGCGGCCCTTAATCCTTGTGTTCGGCGGATATTTCTCTGCCACGTGAGTCCACGGATTCTCCAACGTCTGTTTGATTCCCAGGGAGATTTCCTGCTTGCCCTTGTTCACCTCAAGAACAATGACGTCGATGTTGTCCCCCACGGTGAGCATTTCGGAAGGATGATTGATCCGCCGCGTCCAACTCATTTCGCTGATGTGCACAAGGCCCTCGACGCCCGGTTCCAGCTTGATAAAGGCGCCGTAGTTCATGATGTTGACGACTTCGCCTTTCAAGCGCATGTCGATCGGGTATCGACTCTCGATATCCTCCCAGGGGTTGATCTTGAGCTGCTTGAGGCCCAGCGCAATCTTTTCCTTGTCGCGATCGACGCTGAGCACTTTGATGTCGATTTCGTCATCGATTTTCAACAATTCCGAAGGGTGGCCGACCCGATCCCAGCTCATGTCGGTGATGTGCAGCAGGCCGTCGATGCCGCCCAAATCGACAAAAGCGCCGAAGTCGGCGATGTTCTTGACCAGTCCTCGGCGGACCTGGCCTACCTCGATGTCGCGGAGCAACGCTTCCTTCGCCGCGGTTCGCTCCTCCTCAATCAGTTTTCGCCGGGAAATGACGATGTTGCGGCGTTCGGAGTCGATCTTGAGGATTTTGGCCTGGATTCCCTTGCCGATCAGTTCCCCAATGTCGCCCGGTCGGCGCACGTCCACCTGCGAAGCGGGAAGAAACACGGGGTATCCGATGTCCACAAGCAGCCCGCCCTTGATCTTGCGCATTACCTTGCCCGAAACCGTATCGCCTTCGTTTCTGGTGGCGACCAGGTTCTGCCAATTGAGAATCCGGTCGGCTTTGCGCTTGGAGAGGACGATGTGCCCGCTGTCCGATTCGACTGTTTCCAGCCAGACCTGAACCTCGTCAAGTACGTCGACTGAGCTCGGGTCATCCCATTCCGCCAGAGGAACCAATCCCTCGCTCTTCAGCCCCACATCCACAATGAAGTCGTCGGCCGAGCGCCCGACGATGCGCCCCTTCAGGATGCACCCCGGTTTCAACTCGTCGGACTCTTGGCCGATCATTTGCCCGATTTGGTCGCCCGCAAATGCGGGTCCAAAGAGCGTGGCAACCTCGGCATCGAGATCCGTTCCCGTCGAGTCCAAATCCGCAATCAGGTTGAAATCCACCATGGTTCGTTGACTCTGTTCTATTGCTTCCTTCCGCCCGGCCTCTGCACGGAAGGTTTATCGGCCTTCCGGTTACGCTTCCCGGGTACGTCCCCGCTGGAAGCGAGTATTGTGCGGCTGCGGCCCAACTCGTTGAAGCGGTCCGTGTGCCTCAAAACGCGGAATTGTCCCGCCATCGATCAACAAACGCTGATTCGATGAAACTTGTGACGGCGCTTTCGGTTCAACAGCTTTCGCCCATTGTGCGTCCGCATCCTTGCAAGAAACCCGCTTTTTCGCGCCCGCTTAATTTTGCTGATTCGCTTCGGGTAGTGCATCGACTTCCTCTACTCGTTCAAATTCCAGTTCGACGGACCTTCGGTCCAATCTTTCCGCTCCCACAATGATCGCTCCACGCGATTTAGGCGGCCCGCGAAAGTCCGCAAGTCTACCGTCGCGTCCGAAGGCAGACAATAGATCGCCGAAAACCCTTGGCATTCGACGGCCACGATTAGGGTACTTCCTAATCCAGCGTGGCCGGAACCAGGAATGTGAGCTTCAGTACCCGTTCTCTACCCCGCGGTAGCAGCGATCGATTCTAGCCCGCGGCGGGAGCCGCGGGAACCATTTCGCCGCGCGAAACAAGCCCCGGCCGGGGCGGACGATCCCGGAAGCGAAAGCACATCCAAACATGCCGAGTATGCCCATAAATCCAGTCGCAAACAGCCAATGTCGAAAAAATCGTGCGCGTGGCGCAAGATATTGCCCATTAGAGACTATGAACCCAATTGATATTCGGCTTCGCGGATGAAACTGAGATTAGGAATACCGGGGAAAAAAATTGGAAATCGGTCAGGACGCCGGCTCCGAATCGCAAACTACGAACGGAGCGCGGCTATCCGTTTTGAAAACTGCGTGACCGCGAAGAAAGGCACTTTCCAGCCAAAAACTGCCGCTGCATGGCATGGAGCCAACCCGTGCCTGGGTTTCCAGATTCCTTCGGGTGGTTCTCACAGGCCAAGGTTTTGGCAAGTTTTGCCGAATGGATTTGACAGGCGTGTGGTGCCGATGTTAGTATCGGGCTTGTGGGCTGTGCAGCTAGACTGCACTTGGTAATTTAGGGAACCATTAACAGGCCAGTGGCGAAGACCGCGGGGTGATTCGTATCACTGCTTCGGTTTTCGCCATCGGCCCGTGCAGGTGCCACGTGAACTTGGTTGATTTGGTTTCCCGCGTTGAGCGGGTCACGGATTATTGTTTTCAAGGCCGCGAACTCCTACTTACTTCGCTGACGCACTCCTCCAAAGCCGGCACACGTTTGGAGAGCAATGAGCGGCTGGAGTTTTTGGGGGATGCCGTTCTGGGCATCGTGGTTTGTGAGGAGCTCTACCGCCGATTCGGGGATTGGCTGGAGGGGGATCTCACCAAGGTCAAGTCGTTTGTGGTCTCGAGACGGATTTGTGCGTTGGTCGCCGACGAAATCGGGCTGACCGACTTGCTCTTGCTTGGAAATGGGATGGAAACCAGAACCTCGCTGCCCATGTCCCTTCGAGCCGCGGTATTCGAGTCGGTGATCGGGGCAATCTTCCTCGACGGAGGATTCGAGGCCGCACGGACATTCATTCTGCCTGTGATCGCCGGGCATATCGAGAAATGCGTCGCGACCAGCGATCAGGAGAACTACAAATCCGCGCTTCAACAATATGCTCAAAAGCTTCTCTCGGCCACGCCTCGATACGAAGCGCTGGATGAACAGGGCCCGGACCATTGCAAGTGCTTTGAGGTCTGCGTGGTGGTGGGGGGCGAAAGATTTCCCAGTGCCTGGGGCTCCAGCAAGAAGGAAGCAGAACAGGAAGCCGCCCGTCGGGCACTCGAACGGCTTCGCAGCCTGGATCTCGTGGCGACGGCGGACTGACGCCGAGCGACCCGGGATTCTTCGTGTCGGTGATGAATCCGTCAAGCGCGCTCCCTTCCGAATCCGTTTTGGTATGATCCTCAGAGTACTCGGCGCGGTGGAAGACTTCGCCCACACACGGCATGATTTGGAGCGTACGTTCGGCCGCGGGCGGTTCGTCGGTCGTCAAGCGAGAGGGTTGAATGGCGCACCCATGGATTCTGCAGCGCTACATTTTCCGGGAATTGCGGAATAACTTTGTTCTGACGGCCGCCGCTCTGACCGTGATCCTCAGCCTCGGCGGGGGCATCGTACAGATGCTCAAAGTAGGGGAGGTGACCCCCGGGCAGTTCTTCCGGCTCATGCTCTTGATCGTTCCCGTGGCCGCCGCGCTGACCTTGCCGTTGGCGGCGCTGTTCTCGACGGCGGTCACGTACGGGCGGCTCAGCGCCGACAACGAATTGGTCGCCTGCCGCGGCAGCGGCATCAATTTGCACGTGTTGATGTTGCCGACGGTGGGTCTGAGCCTGGTTTCCGCATCGCTGACGTTTGGATTTGCGAATTATCTTATTCCCGGTTTGATCCGAAACGTGAACGAGTTTGTCGGCAGCGACATCGGGGCGTTGATCGAACGGCGGCTCAAGTCGCGGCGCGTGATCAGCCTTGGCGGACGTTACCGCATCCACGCCGATGAGTTCGCCTTCGATCCCGCCGAGCCTTCCCGGGTGACGTTTCAGAGGGTGGCTTTTGTCGAAGAAGATCGGGGGGAACGGGTTCGTTTCGGGACGGGCCGCGAAATCGAAATGAACATCCAACGCGACGAAAAAATGATTCGCGCTTCCGGCGTCATGCGTGCCCTTTGCGTGTACGACCGGCGGGACGGCCGGTTTATTGATTCGTCGGAGCAAATTATTCCCGAGTCCGAAGTCGCGCCCACGCTTCCTCGGAATATCAAGTTTCTGACGCTTGGCGAGTTGCTCCATTACCGTTCCCATCCGGAAGAGTGGGGCACGGTCCGCGATGCCGTCGCGAAGCTGAGGCTCAGTCAAACACAGGTTGCTGCCCTGGAAGCTCTTCTAAAATCGTGGCGAACGGATGGGCGGATCACGCTGGGTGACGCGCCGCGGCGCATGGTCCTCAAGGCGGATTCGGCAAGAACCAATCCAAGAAGCGGAGCGATCGATCTTACGGGAATCATTCTGGAAGAGTCGGGGCAAGAGAAACCGCGAATCGTTCGCGCGACCCGAGGGCAGCTCGGCGTGGAAACGGCTCCTGATCGTCTGACCACCGCTCATCTGGAACTGTTCGACGTACGAACTTCAGAGCGGCCGCAGATCGACGTCCTCCCGCGCACATCGATCGGTCCCTTGCCTCTGGAACTGGCAACGGCGGTCCCCCCTATCCGGGATGAAGCGCTGGTCTCGACTCCCGATGGGCCGAACGACTTCGAGATGCTCGTCAATCGGCGAATGGAGGCCCGGCGTGTTTGGGCCGACACCGCCCGGCACATCCTGGGAACGATCCACGAACGCGCCGCCTTCAGCATCAGTGTGTTTGTCCTGGTGATCCTGGCGGCGGCGCTGGGGACCATATTTCGCGGAGCGCACGTTCTGACCGCGTTCGGCATCAGTTTTCTCCCCATGTTGCTCGTGCTCATCACGATCATCTCCGGACGTCAGATGGCCCGGCACGAAGCATCGCACGGGCTCGGAATCGCCTTGATCTGGTCGGGAATCCTTTTTGTGGCCTTGTTCGATGGATGGATCGTTACGCGGGTTTTGCGACGCTGAGGCGGAGGGGCGCATGCGCACACTCGACCGGTACATTCTCCGAGCGCTGATGTTCAACTACCTCATCGGTCTCGCGGTCATGCTCAGCCTGTATGTCGTGTTGGACCTGTTCGTCAATATGGACGAATTCGCCAAAAAGGACGATCCCCTGCCCGTCGTGTTGAAAAACATCGTCAGCTACTACTGGCCGAATCTGTTCCTGTATTTCGGCCAGCTTTCCGGAGTGATTACGCTTTTCGCGTGTCTGGCGACGATCGTGCGGCTCCGGCGGCAAAACGAACTGACCGCCATGCTGGCTTCCGGGGTCAGCCTGTACCGAATGGCAGTCCCGATCATTGCGTTCGGCCTTTCCACCTCCGCGCTATGGCTAATCGACACGGAGTGGCTCGTCCCATCCGTCGCTCATCGACTCGCCCGCGATCATGACGACGTGGACGGTCTGCGTGCCTACGAAGTCTATTTTCTTCCCGATCGCGACGGGGCATTGGTGTCCGGCCGCTTTCATCCGCGTTCGCGCGACGTGCAACGACTTCTGGTGCTCAAGCGCGACGACCAAGGGGTTCTCCGGGAAACGCTGGAAGCCGACCGCGCACACTGGATCCCGCCCGAATCCGGCAGAGAGTCGGGCTGGTGGCAACTCGAGCGCTCCCGGAAATGGACCCGATCCATGCAGGCCTCTGCCCTGGGCCCCACCGGGGCGATGCAGGAGGACTTTCCGATCGCTTACGAAAGTGAACTGACGCCCGAGGCCATCGAGCTGCGCCAACGCCGCGGGTGGTTTCGGTTTCTCAGCCTGGCGCAATTGCGTACCCTGCAAGCGGCAGGCGGCGCTGATGTGATGGAGTTGGAACGTACCCGCCACGGCCGCATCGCCGCCCCCATTTTGAGTTTCGTCATGTTGCTGCTGGGACTCCCGTTTTTCCTCGATCGCTCACCAGCGCTCCTGCTCAGCGACACCGCGCGGTGCATGGCCGTCTGCGGTCTCTGCTACGTCGTTTCTATCCTCTCGCAGGGAGTGCGGATGGATTTCAGCCCGGCGCTTCCGTTCTGGATACCAATATTCCTCTTCGGCACCCTGGCGATCGTGCTGTTCGACCGGGTGAAAACGTAACACGCAAATCCGGGTCTGCGACGTTTTCGGCGACTCATCACCAGCCGGTGTAGCGGACGCGCTTGGCACATCGCCCTACGGTTCGGCGGGCGTACGAGCCGCAACGCGCATGCGCACGGGTACGGACGGCTCGGAAACAATGAACACTTCACGTGCGGATGGATCCCGGAGCGAGACCCCGCTTGGAGGATGCTGGAACGGGGTGGCCCATCCAACCCGCCGAGGCGGGATGGACGGGGTCGACAAGATCGAAGGCCGAAGACTCCCGAGAATTTCTGGATCGTCGCAGCGTCCACGGCAACGGTTCGCAATTGCCGTCGCACTTGTGTCGCATCGACGTAGCCCGGCCGAACACACTTTTGGACGATCTCGTGGTACGGCAGGCTCATCGAAGCGATTTGTGGGTTCAATCATCGTGATGCCACCCTCTGCGTTCGCATAGAATAGGCCAGTACTCCCTGACAATGCTCAATATTTTGCAGATTACGCCCCGATTCCCAACTTGCTGACCGGCCCGAAGTCGAAGTGACTCACAATTGTTAACTCGCTGACTTCTGCCGACACCGTTTTTGGGCACAGCCCTACATGATTACTTGGCCCCACTCTTTTGAGTCGTTGTTGGCAATCCGTAATCGGTTTTTCTGATTCGCATGCTGACCCAGATCGGCTGCCATGGCCTACGACGCGGTGAATCGACCGGGCCGGAAGAATCCGTTAATCTTTGGATGCATTGAGAAGCGAGGGCGGGCGCGAATTTCCGCCAGGCCCGGACTTTCAACGGCGTGAAGGAAGGTAAAGAAGTGGACACAGGATTCCGATATCGACCCGCGCAAACTTCCTTTGTCCTGGAATTCGATCGACGGTTGGCTGATGTCCTGCGGGCGGATGCTCCCGGCAAGTTGATGGAGGCCGTTACATATGCCGCTCTCGCACCGGGCAAGCGGCTTCGGCCGTATCTCGTGGTGCGCTCATGTGAAATTTGCGGCGGGAAACGGGACGACGCCTGGGCGACGGCCGCGGCCGTCGAATGCGTTCACGCCTTTAGCCTCGTGCACGACGACCTCCCGGCCATGGACAACGACGACCTGCGCCGGGGGCAGCCGACCTGCCACAAAAAGTTCGGCGAAGCCTTGGCGATCCTCGCGGGGGACGCACTGGTCGTCCTTGCATTTGAGTTGCTCTCAACAAAAGTGGCCGAGCCGGCCACGGCGGTCGTACTTTGCCGCGAGCTCGCCGCGGCAACAGGCTGGAGCGGTATGATCGGCGGCCAGGCCTCCGACATCCTCGGTGAAGCCGAACCGCCTGACCGGACGATGACCGAGTCCATCCACGGCCGCAAGACGGCGGCGTTGTTCCGGGCCGCATGTCGAATGGGAGCGATGGTTGGGCATGGAAATGCCGACCAAGTGGACCGGCTGGGGCGATTCGGCGAAAAACTAGGCCGTGCGTTTCAAATTGCCGATGACTTATTGGACGTTGCGGCCCATGCGGATGACGCGGGCACAAAGTCCGGCAAAAACACGGAATCGTGCAAACAAACATTCCCGCGGTGCGTAGGGATATCCGAGAGCCGTGCGGCCGCGGGCCGGCTCGTTGCGGAAGCGGCCGCGGAACTTGCCGCGTTTGACGATTCCGCGACCGATTTAAAAGAGCTTTGCGAGTTCGTTATTGAGCTAGGTTTTTGAAAACTTTGAAAGCGGTGCCAACCCCATTCCGTGGCTACACTAGGAGAAACGCCGGTTCCTGAAATCGGCGAAAGGGAAAAGGGCTAGCATGAGTATCCTTGAAACGATCCGATCGCCAGAAGATGTCCGAGCGCTATCGTTGGAGCAACTGCCCGCGCTGGCCGAGGAAATCCGCCAAAGGATCATCGACGTAGTGGGAAAAAACGGCGGACACCTGACGCCCAATCTCGGTGTCGCGGATCTCACCATCGCCTTGCATCGCGTGTTTGATTTTTCCAAGGACCGACTTCTTTGGGATGTTGGGCATCAATGCTACCCTCACAAGCTCCTGACGGGTCGCAACGAACGCTTCGATTCGCTTCGAAAAGCGGGTGGGGTCAGCGGCTTCCCCGACACCGCGGAAAGCGAGTACGACCTATTCAATGTGGGTCACGCCGGCACGGCCATAGCCACGGCCGTGGGAATGGCCCGGGCCGATGAAATCCGCCGACAAGAAAGCTCCGTTGTCGCCCTGGTCGGCGACGCGAGCATCGTCAACGGCGTGGCCATGGAAGGACTCAATCAAGCCGGTACGTTGAAGCGACAATTCCTGATCGTGCTCAACGACAACGAGTGGGGAATCTCGCCCACGCAAGGGGCGCTGGCGGAGTACCTGGTCCGGATTCGGGCGAGCAATTTTTATGAAGAGGTGAAATCTGCGGTGAAACGGGGTCTCCAGCGACTTCCGGTCGTTGGAAAGCCCACTTTTGAAATTCTGGCGCACTTGAAAGAGATGATCAAAGCCACCGTTTCGCCCGGTCAGATTTTCGAGGCCATGGGATTGCAGTATGTCGGTCCGGTCGATGGGCACGATATTGCCCACTTGATTGAGATTCTCGAAATCGTCAAAAGAGCCCATCATCCTGTCTTGTTGCACGTGCACACGGTCAAAGGAAAGGGTTGCGAATGGGCATCCAAAGAACCCGGAAAATATCACAGCCCGAAGCCCTTCGTGATTGAAGGAGGCAAAGTCCGCCTGCAGAGCAGCACCGGAAAGAGCTGGACCACGACCTTTGTCGAGACCTTGGCCAAACTCGCGGAAACGGACGAGCGCATCTATGCCATGACCGCGGGAATGCCCGACGGCACCGGCCTGAACAAGTTCATGGATCGATTTTCCAACCGCTGCCGGGATATTGGCATCGCGGAGAGTTGTACCGTGGATATCGCCGCGGGAATGTGCAGGGCCGGGCTGCGGCCGGTCGTGGCGATCTACTCGACATTCTTGCAGCGCGCGTTCGACCAGGTTTTTCAAGAGGTCGTTCTCCAGGGTCTGCCGGTCGTCTTTTGCCTGGATCGGGCAGGGCTGGTGGGCGGCGATGGTGCCGTCCACCACGGCTTTCTCGACATCACCTATCTTCGCGGATTCCCGCAGATGGTGCTGATGGCCCCCATGGATGAATCCGAACTGCTTGAAGCACTGCGTTTCGGGCTTTCCTGGAACTTTCCCAGTGCCATTCGCTATCCGCGGGATAACGTTCCGGCGCCTCTGGAAGCGTGCCCGAAATTCGAACTTGGACGATCCCGCTTGCTCAGGCAGGGCGATGCGGCCACGTTGCTCGCTTACGGTGTGACAAGTTCCCTTGCGCTTGACGCGGCGGATTTGCTTTCGGATCTGGGCGTGGAGACAACGGTAGTAAACGCCCGGTTCGCCAAGCCCATTGATCGAGACATGGTGGAGGCGGCGTTTGGTTCGGGCGCGCCGATCGTGACGATCGAGGATCATTCCGTTTCCGGAGGGTTCGGCTCCGCCGTGCTCGAAGCCGCTCAGGAAATGGGCTTGAGCTGCAATCGGATGGAGCGGCTGGGGATGCCCGCGGATCGGTTCATCGCCCACGGACCTCGCGGCGGCCAACTCGCCGAGTGCGGGTACGACGCCACGGGAATCGCCGCCGCGGTTCAGAAACTTCTGGAACCCGAGTCGCCGGTCGTCCCCATTCCGCGTGACAACCTGGTGGAAGTCCGACGGCACTCCAGACGGTGAGCGATGACCGCTGTTTCCCCTCGACCACAGGGAATCCCTACCCCGATCCGGAAACTTTTCTTTCTTGGCAACCCGGAAAAAAGAGAGTGCGGCGCCGTTCTCCAAAGTCTTCTCGGTTTTGTGAAAAGCCGGTGTGAGGTCGTCGGCTCGGAGCTAAGCGCCGATGGCCGAAAAGCCATCGCCGCCGGCGCGGATGCGATCGTCATCCTCGGAGGCGATGGAACCTTGATCGGGGTCGCCCGCTCGCTGGGTCGCGATCAAATACCGCTGATCGGCGTGAACCTCGGCAAGCTGGGATTTCTGGCCGAATTCTCGGTGGAGGAATTCCGAGGGATGTTCGACCGCATCCTTCGCGATGCGTCGCTGGTGAATCGGCGCCTCGTGCTGAAGTCTTCGGTCGAACGCGGTTCCGCAACGCTGTACAGCGCCGTGGCGGTTAACGATTGTGTGATTCACGCCGGCCCGCCGTTTCGGGTCATCACCTTGGCTGTCGAAATCAACGGCCGGCCGCTGACCGAAGTCAGCGGCGACGGATTGATCGTCGGGACACCCACGGGATCGACGGCGCACAGCCTCTCGGCGGGCGGGCCCATCGTGCAGCCCGGAGTGAGTGCCATCGTAATGACACCTTTATGTCCTCATTCGCTGACCCACAAAGCGATCGTGATGGAAAGCGACGCTCGAATCACCATTCGGATCGACCGGGCGAACGCGGGAACCACGGCGATCATCGACGGACAGGCGTCGTGGCCGTTGCGCGCCGGCGATCTCGTTCAACTCTCCCGTTTTGAACATGACCTGCTCCCGGTGCGCAACCCGCTTCACCCTCCATGGCACAAACTGGTCACCAAGCTTCACTGGGGAAAGCTCCCGAATTACGATTGAAACGCCGTGGCACCGGCGGAAAGTTGTAGGTTGCCCAGGAAGCGATTCGGCTTGCCGGGTGTACCAAACGCAACCGGAAGCCGGTGTGGCACCCGCGGATCGAATGGAGCCACGGGCCCGCACGGAGGAGGAGGGATTCGAACCCCCGAGGCATCAAAGACGCCTAACGGTTTTCAAAACCGTCGCCATCAGCCGCTCGGCCACTCCTCCCGCTTTGGACAATAGACCGGCTGACGTCACGGTCGATCGCTGCGAGCAGCACCGGCCGGTAACTTGCGATTAGCGCGGCCCACGGATCCCGTTTATCAGCCCGGAGGCGGACACGGATCCGGACAGGGCGGCAACCCCTCGTAAGCACCCAGGATCGCCAGCAGGTCCCCAAGCTCCACCGTGCCATCCGGCATGCATGGGAAAATGTCCGCGCCGCTGCAGGAGTCTTCAAGTTCGTAGGCCGCCAGAACGCACAACAGATCGGCGAGCTCAACCATCCCGGAACCGTCCAAATCGCCATAAAGGATGGTCAGCGGGGTGTGACCGCACGCATTGGCGGGCGTGATGCACTCATCCGCCGTGCAGTCGATTCTGTCGTCGCAATCCGCGACGGATGCGCACTCGTCGCACCGGTCTTCCAATTCATTGCAATAAGGAAATGCGGGGGAGGGACAGGCGGCCGAACCGGCACCGCACTCTCCAAACACATCGCAAATCTCAACTCCGTTGCAGAACTGCGCGTCGGCACAGGTCTCGTCGGTCACGCAAAAACAGGCCGGGCACGGTCCGCCGCAATCGATCCGGTCTTCCCCTTGGTTCTGAATGTCGTCGGTACAAGTGGGATCCGGCTCCGCCCCCGATATGACCAAGGCAAACCCCTGAAGGCCGACGGGCACGTCCGCCCCGACCACGTGAAACATCCAGACTCCAGGAGTCGGGATTGGCACGTGAACTTGCTCCACGTTGTTTCGCGGATCCTTGGTGCCCCCGGTCACCGAGAAGCCGCCCGAGAACTGGTTGCCCAGGTAATGATCGTCGTCCGGCGAAACCACCTCTAGGTCGAGATCATTGATCGATGCGAAAAAAGAACCGGAGGTCGCGGGAGGGTCGGTCCAGACCAGCGTGGCCTTGAGAGGGCTTGCGCCCGCAAGAACCGCGATCGAGTAACTCCACGTCTCGTGCGAGGCGATGCCCACCGCATTTCTTTCATCGGCGGCCACCACAAACCGTCGTACATCACCGGGGAAGTGCAGCGTATCTCCTATCAGGATTCTGCCCCATCCTTCTCGATTGCTCGGATAGCCGGTCACACCGGTCATATCCACCGCCGAATTAATCAGGGTAGCCTTGACCAATGCTCCGCTCGGCACGAATGCATGAGCCGGCGTCGGAAATCCGCTGGGATAGTAACCGTTCATGTAATACTGCCAAACCAGCATCGCCGCGCCCGCGACCGCGGGGGTCGCCATCGACGTCCCCGACGAGGAAACCGTTCCACAGGGCGACACGCTGGACGATTGGGTATTGCATCCCGGGGCATACACCTCGGGTTTCCTTCGTCCATCGATCGTCGGTCCCGTTCCCCCGAAACAATGATTGGCTTGGTTGGGCGTGTCGGAGCTTGCCCCAACCGCGAGAAGATTCTTGGCGTTCTCTGGGTTCTTCAGCGTGGCGGTGTTCGTGACGGCGAAGAGAACGAGATCTTCCTCGTTGTTATAGGAAAAAACGTCGATTCCGCGAGCAAGACCGTTGTACGCCGTGGTTCCGTCATCACCCCAGCTATTCGTATGCACCCTGGCACCTTGGTTATGGTGCAGGGTGAGGGCGTTGTTCATGGCCACTTCCGAAAAACTCGGAACGTCAGCAAAAACCAACCGCCCTCCGTAAGCAATCCCGCGTGTATCGGTGTTCGAGCCTGCATCGCCCACGGCCGTTCCAGCCACATGCGTTCCATGTCCATCGGAGCCCGGCCCTGCGTTGTAAGCCAGGACTTTGCGATGAAGCGGGCCCACCGGCTCGGAGTCAAAGAACGAGCAATGCGCCACGTGAATTCGACCGTCCATGATCCCCACGACCTGCCCAACCCCGGTGATCCCGTTGTCGTATAGCGGCGTCAGGTTGGCCACGTTGCTTTGCACAATCCAACGGGTCGTGCTGTTCCGCAGCGCAACTTCACCGGCTTCTTCAACAAATTGAACGTCAGGAAATGCGGCAAGGGCGTTCAGGTTTTTTCCGTCGATCGAAATCGCGGCGACGTCATTGTCCCCCACCGACGCCGTTTGAAGAATGGCCGCTCCCAGGCCCATCAAGTCAACACGAATGGCCGGCAATCCCTCTCCAGGGAAAAGCGTCACAATCAAGACGAGCCGCCCTTGATCGGCGAGTTCGATTCTTTCTGGAGAGCGAAACGGCATCAGCCGCTGCCCGATTCCCGGGTCGAGCTTCCATGCGTTGGAGTATTCACCCAGCCATTTCACGAACGGCAACGAACCGATCGCGTTTGGTGCAATGCCGGCAAGTTCCACGATGTACGCATGTTTGGGCAGATACGGTCCGACCTGGATGCCGGCGCCTTCCAGCGCAGCCCGCCATTCTCGGGTCATCGGCCCGGCGATCTGCATGACGTATCGTTGTTTGGGACGAAATGCCGAAGGTGGTTCAGAAAGTAAGTTCGGCAAACCGGATGGATCGGCCGCGCCGACTCGCAATAGGAGGGGGGAAGTTCCCACCACGGGGCGCTCCGCGATGCGTTGTCCATTGGTCAGTCCGGCGACACCAAAAATGGCTGCCGCGAAAACGGCGTTGCGCATTCTCACTCCCTTTGCCATCCACGCTCCCCAAGGGCAAGTACTCACCAAACGCTTCATATTCTTCATCCCCATCGGTTTCCGCCCGTCCGCGACAACTGCGTAGCATTGTACCGCCCCCCACCCGCCGACGGAAGGGCCAATTCCGAGGCATAAAGCCGGTCGTTTCCACTCACGATTGAATGGTATCGACCGCAGAATCAGCCCCCCGATGCGCCCCCAACCCATTTGGCGCACATACGCTGCAAACCATAGGATGGTCGCCGCAATGAAGGGACTGCGGAAAATCACATTCGACGGTGATCCGCGATCGATCCTCGTCGTTCTGCCCACGTGGGTGGGGGACTGCGTGATGGCTACTCCGGCTCTTCGTGCCATTCGCGACCGATACCCGAAATCGCGGATCACTCATCTTGTCGAACCCAATCTCGCGGAATTGATCCAAGGCAACTTTGCAGACGACTGGGTGCTATGGCCGCCCAGGACCCAGCGCCGCCCTTGGTCACACGGTTTTCGGGACCTGATCCGAAAGCTTCGTACCCGGCGGAACGAGTGGGCGATTCTCTTGCCGAACTCCTTCCGGTCGGCACTGGTTGCCCGCCTTTGTGGCGCAAATCGGCGCATCGGCTACGATCGCTCGGGACGAGGCTGGCTATTAACGGATCGCGTTCCGGTTCGTCATCGCAAACAAGAAAAGTCTTCCCATGGGCCACACCTCGCACCCGCGGCATTTTCTCATGAACGAGGCGCAGAAATGATGTCGATCGGGACATCAACGTGTCACACAGAGAAAGTCCGTGTCGAGCTCGAAGAGGCGGTGGTGGTCGGCGATGACTTTGCCGCGCTCTCGGGCATCCCGGATCGAAGCGGTTCCGCATACCGTCCCATTCCCCTTGTGGAATACTATGCGGATTTGGTCGAAGCCGCCGGTTGTCCGCGGCCTGGTGACCAATTCGAGTTGTGCACAACTCCGGCCTGCGACGAGTCGGTCCGAACCAGACTCATGGAGATTGAAGCCTTGGGTCGGCCTCTCGTCGTTCTGAGTCCGGGTGCAAAGTACGGCTCGGCAAAATGTTGGCCCGCCGAGCGATTTGCTGAAGCCGCCGATCAATTGATCGACATTCTTGGGGCCACGGTCCTGATTGCCTGCGGACCCGGCGAGGAGCCGGGCGCCCGACAGATCGCCGGAGTGATGCGGCGTTGCGGTCATGCCCTCGTTGACCCTTTGTTTACTCTCGGCGAGTTGAAATCGCTGATCCACCGGGCGGACCTGTTGATCTGCAATGACGCAGGTCCCCGGCACATCGCCAAGGCTTTCGGTGTGCCGGTCGTTGCCATTTTTGGTCCGACTCATCCCTGGTGGACCGCCACAAGGTACGAGTCCGAACGAATTGTCCGAATCGACGTGGATTGCGGGCCTTGCCAGATGCGTGTGTGTCCACTTGGGCACCATCGCTGCATGACGGATCTTTCGGTTGAGTCCGTGGTCAAGGCGGCCACGGAACTCTTGACGCGGGCGGTGGGCATGTCGGCGTTCAGTCCATCGGCGCCGGCAAATGGTTGACGAACTTCGGATGGTCGTTCTCCACCACCCTCGTGCGTACCTATGAGAATCGCGTTGATCGCTGAGTGGCTGGATCCCTGGCGTGGTGGAGCGGAGACCTCCACCCTTCAGTTCATCCATCGACTTGTGGATCACGGAATCAACCTTCGGGTGTTTACGCGCAGCCGTCTCTCTCCGACGCCGCGGATGGACGTTCATATGGTGTCGAGTGCGTCGCTTTCGCGCACCCGCAGAACCATGACCTTTGCCCACCGCGTTCGCCAGACCCTGCGGTCTGAATCATTTGACCTGGTGCACGCCGTTTCACCCTTTTGCGGCGCCGACCTTTATCAACCCCGCGGCGGAACCCTGGCCGAAACGGTCGAGCGAAACCTGGCCCTTCTGCGAAACGGATCGGCTCGCTCCATGAAAAAATGGTTGAACAGACTCAACCTGAAACAACGCCACCTCCTGCGTTACGAAAGGCGCATGCTCGGCGGAGCCCATCCGCCGATCGTCGTGGCCATTTCCGGTTACGTCGCCCGACAGTTTCGCCATCATTACCGAATGCCCGCTGACCGAATTCGCCTGGTGTTCAACGGCGTAGAGCCGGATCGCGCCACCGAGCTCACGCGCGAGGCCGATCGCCGCTCCATTCGCGCCGAGTACGGACTGTCCGGGGACGATTGCCTGGTCCTGGTCATGGCCCATAATTTCCGACTCAAAGGAGTGGCGCGGTGGATGGAGGCGCTGTCGCTTCTTCGATGGCGAGGCGTGCGAAACATCCGCTCTCTGGTCATTGGCAAAGGGGATTCCAGAGTCTGGCATCAACGTGCCGCGAGACTGGGTATCGATGATCTGCTCACGTTTGTTGGACCGACGGATCGTGTGGCCGCTTTTCGTCACGCGGGAGACGTGCTCGTCCATCCCACCTATTATGATCCGTGCAGCCGGGTCGTACTCGAAGGAATGTGCTCGGGCCTCCCGTGCATCACCACGCGCTGGGATGGCGCCGCGGAGATGATCGAGGACGGGAAAAACGGGTACGTCTTGTCCGATCCGTGGTGCGTCGAGACCCTGGCCGGGCTTGTTGAACAGCTCCGAGCGGAGTCGCTTCGTTCACGCATCGGTTCGGAAGCAGTGAAGATTGCCAACCGCGTGAGCATGTCTCGCCATACCGAGTCCATGATTCGCTTGTACCAATCGATGATCCACACGGCTGTGAGTCGATGAATCCGCTACTCAAAACCGTTTTCCTGGCACTTGCCTCGTTCGCGTGCGGCGCACTCCCCTTCGGCCTTTGGATTGGATTTGCCAAGGGCGTTGACGTGCGAAAAGCGGGAAGCGGCAACGTCGGCGCGGCCAATGTTGCAAGGCTCGTCGGTCGCAAATGGGGTGTGGTCGTCTTTTTCCTCGACGCTCTGAAAGGGTTGGTGCCGACCGTGCTGGCGGGAATTCTGTTGGGTGGCATGGATGCTTCTTCTCCGAAGTTCGGAGCATCCCTCGCGTTGCAATGGCTTCTCATCAGCCTTTGCAGCGTCTTGGGCCACAACTTCTCACCGTTTCTCGGCTTTCGAGGAGGAAAGGGAGTTGCCACGTCTTTGGGAATCTGCCTCGGACTTTTTCCTCACCTGACGCTGCCGGCGCTTGCTTCATTCGCCGTATGGGTAATTGTTTTCGGAGTGTCACGAATCAGCTCACTGAGCTCATTGACTGCCGGAGTCTCGCTTCCATTCCTCACCGCGCTGATGGTTTTCATGACCGACAGGCCCATGATTGCAGCTTGGCCGTTCCTTGTCTTCTCAATTTTACTTTCTTTGTTGCTAGTTTTTCGCCACAGATCCAATATCGCGCGGCTCATCGCAGGAACGGAATCCCGTTTTCGTAAGACAAACGGCTGTTCAAAAGTCTAAACCCCCTCCGCAAAACCGTGAATCTGTGGCCACGACGAAGGCAAGCATGGCACGGTTGACGGCCTAAATTGGCAGTAATTTGAACGCCAACCATGAGAGAATCAATTTCAATAGTTCGTAGCTCCAGTAGGAAAAAGGACTCTTTCGGAGAAGCGTTCAAGTTGGAATTCGCGAATTCAGACTGGTCTATCAACTCGCATCAACTCCAGTTGTACTTTGGGCTAGTCCGTTTCACCGATAAATAGTTTGCTCCTGGGTCGCGATGGGCGTTACATTGTGCGGTCAGGAAACGTGTCGGAAATGGAAAGCGGACGAGAGCGTAATTTGGCGCTTTTCCCTACAATAGCAACAGGGAGAAGTTCGGCCGATATAGAGAGTAACCCAAAACGCACCCCATGAATTCGATCACACAAACGATGAAAATCTTGGTTGTCGGCAAGCCCAACGGCGTCGATGACCTGCTCCTGCAAGTACACGGGAATTCGGAGATCGTACGGGCGGAAGGAGTCGAAGAGGCGCAGCGGATGCTTCGATGGCGGTCGGTGGACCTGGTCATCGGCTCCGGCGCCGACCTTATTTCGTTTCGCCCGTCCCTGCTGCCGGCTCAGGCGGTCGCACTCCTCGAGGGAATCAGCCAGGGAGTTTGCGTGTTCGACGGCGTCGGGCAGGCCGTGTTCTCCAATGCGAAAATGCAGGCCCTGGCCGAATCGGTGCGTGAAAGGGTCAGGCGGTTCTGCGGGGAATCTTTGACCGCGGTGCAAATGGAGCGAACCGAGGGCGTGCCGACGGTGCGTACAAGGCGGTTCAGCTTCACTGGGCTGGACGGCGGACAATATGAGGTCAGTGCCACACCTGTCGTGGATCCGCACGGCCGGGCCGTCGAGATGGTCGCGGTCGTGTGGGATGTGTCGGCCCAGCGTCGATTGCAGGGAAAAATCGACGCCATCGACCAAGCCGGCCGCGAACTCGTCAGTCTCGACCTCAAGCAATTCTCCCAACTCGACACCCAACAACGCCTTGACCTTCTCGAACAGCGCATCCTACGGTCGATTCGCGATTTGCTTCATTTTGATAATTTCGAAATCCGCGTCATTGATCCGAAGACCAAACGGCTTGAGCTCATCGTGGCTTACGGCATGCCCCCTGACGCGGATACCATCGAGCTATACGCGGTTTCAGAGCGGAACGGAGTCTGCGGCTACGTGGCCGCCCGAGGAACAAGCTATCTCTGCGCGGATACGACGAACGATTCACGATATGTTCACGGGCTGACCAACGCTAAATCGTCACTGACCGTCCCGCTGCGCCTTCATGATCGGGTGATCGGCGTGGCGAATTTTGAAAGCACCAGGCCGGCTGCTTTCAGCGAAGACGACAAGCAGTTCGCGGAAATCTTCGGCCGCTATGTCGCCATCGCCCTGCACGTTCTCGAACTCCTGGTCACCGAACGGCAGACCACCACGGGGCAGGTTTGTCAAAACGTTTTGTACGAAATCACCAACCCACTCAACGACCTTTTGACGCAGGCCGAGAACCTCATCGAGGATTACATCGGACACGACGACATTCGCCTTCGACTCCGGCAGATTTCCGAAAACGCCGTCCGTATCCGCGATTCCATGCGCGATTTCACGACCGGCAAGCCCGGACTGATAGGTGCAAAGAACTTCAAGCCTAGTTTGGATGACCCTTTGCTGAGCAACAAGAAGATCCTGGTCGCCGACGACGAGGAGGTCATCCTCGAAACCGTCAGCAAGGTTCTTTTGGGTCACGGCTGCAAAGTCATCACGGCCGTCGACGGCGTCCAGGCCATCGAGCTACTTGCTCGCGAGCCGTTCGATCTGGTGCTCAGCGATATTAAGATGCCGGGCAAAACGGGTTACGAGGTATTTCAGGCGGCAAGGCAAGCCGATTCCACCATCCCGTTCATTTTCACCACCGGGTTTGGGTATGATCCCGACCATGCGATCGTCAAGGCCCGTCGAACCGGCGGCGTAACCTCCGTCCTGCTCAAGCCCTTCAAAATCGACCAGTTGCTCCACGAAGTCCGCGACGCCATTCAGAATCGGGTCAAGCCTGCTCCCTGACGCCACGCGATCTTTCGTGAGTGATGTCCGTGCTGGAGGAGTTGGGAGGACAAGTCACCCCTCGACAGGTTGAGGCGGAGGTCTTGATGACTCATTCGATAAGCCCGCAAAATCCGTTGCGGACTCCGGCCGAAACGATCGCCAATTCCCCTAAACCGGCGTCGCCGGGACCAAGAATGGGAGCGGCAGTACCCGTTCCCAGGCCGCGGTAGTGGCGATCGATTTTATCCCGCGGCGGGAGCCGCGGGAACCAAGCCCCGGCTGGGGCGGCCGATCCCAGAAGTTGAAGCACTTCCTATCATGGCGAGAACGCCCATTAATCCAGCGCACGACAACCACCGTAGAAAATATCGCGCGCCTTACGCAGCGTTTTTCGGCAAGAACCTATTGCCAGAATTCATTTATCTGCGACAATCGGATTTCAGCGGCTTCGGGTCGGCTGAGCCGCAGCGAGAGAAGTTCGATTTCACAGGATTCTCGGATGATGAAAGCAAGGGCTGTTCCCAATTGTATTACCGGGGTGTTGGTCAGTTCGCTCACTCTTCTGATGGGCACAGGCCTGTCTAGCAGAGACGAAAAGAAGGCGGAACCTCCCACGCCCGCACCCGCGGTCCAACCCGCCAAGCCCGATTCCCCTGCGGCCAACACACCGGCGCAAACATCCGTGGAGGGTCTTAAGGAAATCAAAACCGAAACGGGCTTGAAGTATTGGGATATCAAGGTCGGCGACGGTCCCTCCCCGGCCGCCACGGATAAGGTCCAGGTTCATTATTCCGGCTGGTTAATGGACGGATCGTTGTTTGACAGTTCGGTTCAGCGCGGCCAGCCGGCCACCTTTGGACTCAATCAAGTCATCAAGGGTTGGACGGAAGGCCTTTCGACCATGAAAACCGGCGGCAAGAGGCGGTTAGAGATTCCCCCGGATATCGGCTACGGCGACAAGGGCCGGCTGCCCAAGATTCCCGCCAAAGCCACGCTGATTTTTGAGGTCGAGCTGCTTAAGGTTTTTGAAACTCCCAAACAAACTTCCATTGAAGGTATTACCGCGGTGACGAGCCCTTCCGGTCTCAAGTATTGGGACATCAAGGCGGGCGATGGCGCTGCGCCTTCTCCCACTTCGCGCGTGACCGTCCACTACACCGGCTGGTTGACCGACGGAAAAGTCTTCGATAGCTCGGTTCAGCGCGGCCAGCCCGCCACGTTCAACCTCGACGGCGTCATCAAGGGCTGGACCGAAGGCGTCGGCTCCATGAAAGTTGGCGGCAAGCGCCGTCTGGAAATCCCCCCGGCGTTAGCCTACGGTGAAAACGGCTCCCCCCCGTCCGTCCCGCCAAACGCGACGCTGATCTTCGAGGTGGAGCTGATCAAGGTGGAGTAATCCGACCCAGTCGAGTAATATTGATGCGTTTGGGTGCCATTCATCGGGCAGGGTTTGCTCCACGGACCTGCAGTCAAACTGGGCACAACTCAAAGGGTCCGTACAGCGCACCCTACCGGACCATTGCGGTTTTCGCGAGGTGGCGGGAGGGCGGACTCCGGGCGAGGTGTACTGGTTTATCAGGGCCGAACGCTTCGCGCCCGGTCTCGAACCGGGCGATGACCTGCCTGGTGTCCATACCCAGCTTGATGAACTTCAGTGCCGCGCGGCGATGGACGGGAATGGATTGCTCCGCCAGAAACACATCGCCCATGCCGCCCGCGCCGAGCAATTCCAGGATCCGATATTGCACGATACAGGTACCGATGAGGGGGTCTTCCAACGGAGCAATGACGGCGACTTGCTATGGCGGAAAGAGTATGTCGCTTCTTCGATCGGCCGCAAATAATCGCTTGACTTCTGCGTCCAGCGCCGCGTCTTCGCCGCATTCTCGATCGACAAACGCCTTGATTTCGGCCGGGTTGAGTTCCAAGGCCGCACCGAATATATCGAGGGCGCGCTTCGATACTCCGCCGCGCAAGTCGCCCGGGTCGCCCTTTCTAACCGTGTTCGTCTCGTCGCTCATGCAGAAACCTCGATCGGCCAAGAGTGCGTCCAGATTCTCCCTCCCCCTTCCCAAGGGAAAGAGTCGGGTTGAGGCGCAGCCGAAATCCCGGCGTGCCGGGAGTAAGAGTACCGGGGCTCACTCTAACCACCCAACAGCGCGCCAAGCCATGCCTTCGCGGCCCGGAGGTCATTCTGAACCGTCTTAAGGGAAAGTTCGTGCAATTCGGCGATCTTTACAAATCGTAGCTCGCCCTACCATTTTTCGCAGATGCTCTTGGCCTGCATGAATAGCTGCAAGTAGTCCCGCCCGCCGGCTTTGGAATCGGTGCCCGACATGTTGAAGCCGCCGAACGGCTGAACGTCCACCAAGGCCCCGGTGCATTTCCGGTTGAGGTACAGGTTGCCCACGTGGAATTCGTGCCGCGCGCGTTCCAACCGAAGCCGGTCCCGCGAAAACAAAGCTCCGGTCAGGCCGTATTCGGTTCCGTTCGCAATGCGTAGGCCTTCGTCGAAATCCTGGCATTTGATCACGGTCAGGACCGGCCCGAAGATTTCTTCCTGAGCGATTCGCGCGTTGGGAGCTACGTCGGCGATGATCGTGGGAGGGATGAACCAGCCGCCATCGGGCGCCTTTCCGTCGCCGAGCACCACGCGGCCTTCGCGCTTTCCAATCGCGACGTATTCGTTGATTTTCTGATGGGCATTGCGGTCGATCACCCCGCCCATGAAGTAATTCTCCGCCTGCACGGTGTCTCCCACGGTCAGTTGCCGCGCTTTCGACACCACCGAGTCCAAGAGTTGGTTGTAAATGTCCTGGTGGGCAATGAGCCGACTGCACGCCGAACACTTCTGTCCCTGGAACCCGAACGCCGCCGCAACGGTGCCCTCCGCGGCCGCCGCCACGTCCGCGGTTTCATCGACGAGAATGCAGTCCTTGCCGCCCATCTCCAGCACGGTTCGCTTCAGCCAGATTTGGCCGGTTTGGTGCCTTGCTGCCTTTTCAAATATGCCGAGTCCGACGTCACGCGAACCGGTAAAGGCGATGAAGCGCGTTTGGGGATGCATGACCAGTGCGTCGCCCAAGGATCCGCCCGGGCCCGGAAGAAACTGCAAAGCATCTCTCGGCAGCCCAGCCTCGTGGAGCACCTCGACGAATTTGGCCGCCACCACTGCGGCCGTGCTCGCCGGTTTGAGCACGACCGTGTTGCCCGTCACCAGCGCGGCGCTGGTCATTCCCACGCAGATCGCCAAGGGAAAATTCCACGGTGGAATCACCACCCCGACGCCCAACGGAATGTAGCGGACTTCGTTCTCCTCACCAGGAAACGGAGTGGCCGGGTGGGATCCCGCCAGGCGCATCATCTCCCGCCCGTAGAATTCCAGAAAGTCGATCGCCTCGCAGACATCCCCGTAGGCCTCGATCCAGCTTTTGCTTTGCTCATAGCAAAGCCACGCGGAAAACTCGTAAACCCGGCGGCGGATGATCGCGGCCGCCTTGATCAATACCCGCGAGCGGACCTCTGGGTCCACGCGGCTCCAACTTGGAAACGCATCGGCGGCCGCCCGAACAGCTTTGTTCGCCAGGTCCACGTTTGCCTTGGCCAGGATTCCGACCACTCGCTTGGCATCGCCGGGACTGAACGACGAAAAGGTCTCCGTCGTTGTGACCGGGCCTCCCGCAATCCAGAGCGGATACGTTCTGCCGAGGTCGCCGCGCACTTTTTCGAGGGCGGCCAATAGGTTCTTTCGCGGGAACTCATTCTGGAAATCGACATAGGGTTCCGGTGAATAGGTCGTCAGCATGTGCGATCCTCGTTTGTCGTGCGCAGACCCTTTGTGCGGCCGCCCCAAGCGCTTCGGCGCGTACCGTCCGTGTCCACATCTTTTTTCTAGGCGATTCGCTCGAGATTTGCCAGTGTCGTGATCGGAATGGGCCGGCAATCGGTGAAGATCACGATTCGGGCAGTGAATCCCCAAGGAAATCCGAATAGTCCAAGGAGCCGATCAGCAGCTCAATCTCCCGCATCAGGTCGAAGGCGTCGACCGACAAGGAGTTGTTCACATCCACGGAAAACAATGCTTCATCCCCCGTTCCCTCTTCTAAATAGGCCACCAAAGCCATGACGTCCTCGGTGTCGGTTATGGTGCTCTCGTCCACGTCTCCCGGAAGGAAGCCGAGTTGAACGGTCGTGGAACTCTCCTTGTGTGTGACCACGGTCCAAGCACCCACCTCAATGGGCCGGTTGAAGACAAGGCGAATGCGCTCGCGCGTGATCGGCACGATTTCCTCGATCGTGGGAGGATCAAGTTCTCCGCCGATGGTCGTCACGGTAAACGCCGAAATCGGCTCTTGATACGCTTCGTTCGAGAACGTGAGTTCCACTTCCTGCCAACCGCGGGGATTGCTGCCGTCCGGCTCCGTCGGCTGTCGAGCGTCGATCGACATGTCCCTCGGAGAACTTTCGGCGATGGCCAAAGGAGAATCGGCCGCCAGCATTGCTTGATAGAGGTTTAGACGACCGTGCCCAAAGAACTGATCCCAGCCGGTATCGCCCAGGTCGTCGGCGCTTTCCAAAAGGATTCGCCGAATACTCCCCATGGACAGGTTCGGGCGGAACGACTTGAGCAACGCGGCCGCCCCTGCCACATGCGGCGTGGACATCGACGTGCCGCTGCTTTGCCCGTAAGAAAGGCCGCCGGGAACATACCTCCAAGTTGACCAAATCATCGATCCCGGCGCGGACAAGTCGACCTGGGGTCCGTAATTTGAGTATTCGATCGCGAAGAGGTCCTGTTTGTTCGTCGCACTGACGCAAATCACGCTGTCGTAAACTCCGGGAAACGCAACAATCATGCCGTGGTTGTTCCCGGCGGCCGCCACCACCAATACGCCTTCCTCCCGGGCATACTCGACTGCGCCACGCAAGAGCGAGCCTTCGATGTAATATTGCAGGCTGACGTTGATCACATCGGCGCCATGATCCACCGCCCAGATAATCCCATTGCCCGCCTGGTGCGAAGAACTCGTACCTTCGCTGCTGACGACCCGGACGGGCATGATGTAGGCGCCCCAGGTCACTCCCGCGACGCCGATCATGTTGTTCCCCTGCGCCGCGGCGATGCCTGCCACATGCGTGCCGTGAACCGTTTGCACGGGACAATTCAACGGGTCATCGCATTCGGTCGTCGTCAGGTCCGGGCGATCGAGATTGTTCGTGTTGATTCCCGGAACCAATCGCCCGGCGAACTCGGGATGTGCATCCACGCCGCTATCCACGATCGCAATCGTCACCGAACCGAGATCGCCCGTGTGGATTTTCCATGCATTGGGGGCGTCGATATCCGCGCCTTCGACGGCGGGCGGATTGCCAGGGTTGAACATGTTCCATTGGAGTGGGAAGTCGCGGTCATTGGGATAAGAATTGGTCACCCCGCCGACGACTTCGATTTCCGCCGCTTCCACGTCGGGAAGGCTACGATATTCGGCCGCCATCCGTGGCGTGTCCGTGCCTCTGGGTACTTCCAAAATGAACATTCGATCGAGCCCCAGTCTCGCCGCCAATTCCGGGTTTCCAAACGGGTAAGGGTACGCCGGGCGGAGACGTTCGACACGCCACTTTTGATGCATGGCCGAAAAGCGGGCAGAAGGCGGTCGCCGACGGTGAAAGGTCTCTAGCGGCCTACGAATCAGAATATGAGTAGAAACAACTTCGCCGCGCCGCTCGAATGGACCCGGAGCCGCGAGCGCGAACTCGCAGCAACCCAGTACGGTCAATGCCAAAAGAATCCCTGGCTTTGCGGACCACTGGTATCGCCGAGATTTCCTGGGTTTGGGCGACTGCTTTCGAGGCACTGCCCCCTCCGTCACGTGAACTTGCTCATCCGTCCCTGGCCCACCCCTTGCTTCGTCGTTCGAACCGGGCCGTTGTTCTGGGCGCCGCCTATCCCCAATTCGCAGCCCCCTTTCCCGCAGTTCAGTGACACAGTATCCTAGGAGTCGAAGCGTGTGCGATCAAGATTGGTCTACGATTATGCGGACCACGGCCAATTGCCGTCGAATAGAGCCAATCTTCTGGAACCTGGATTGACTGCCCGCTCGGAAGTCCGCGATAAGCGTCTTGGTTTTCCAAAATTGGACCCAACGCCTTGGTCCGAATCGGTGACTCGCCTCTTGCCCGACGAACCGGCCCTATCCAACAAGTGAGGGATTATTTCCGAATCGGCTTCGACATGTAAATGTCCGGACGGCCCGGTCCGTTGGCATTGGGCATCACTCCGGTCACTACAAAACCGAGTTCTCGATAGAAAAGAAACGGATGACCTCGCCCGCGATCTTGCAACCCGCAAAGGTGCCTTGGCAGATCGTCGAAGAGATCCACATCCGAAAGCGAAGTCATGCCCGAGTCGTCATCGGTGCCGAGCGTGACCGTAAGCGCGCCGCGGCGGCCCGCCTCGGATTCGAACTCCGCGACCAGGGCGCGCCCGATCCCTCGGCGGCGGTACTCCCGCCGAACGACCATGGGGTGCAGCTCCCAAACCCGTCCGCTGTATTGCGGAATTCCGCCCACCCAGCCGAGCAGGAATTCGCCCTCGATCATGGCGCGAGCAAAACCTTCGGCGAGAACTTTCGTCACTTCCTCGCGTGCGCCGGCCAAACTTGGCCAACCGCTGGGCTCTTGGAATCCTTCAACGAGCAGCACGGCAGCCTGCTCCTGAATCGGCATAGGTTGAACGGCAAGGTCGACGATCATATTCCAACTCAAAACGCGGCCAAGCCGCAACAAAACGTCGAATCGTTGAAACACCGGTATCCAATGGGTATCGACTCCGTTCCGCAACATTTACGTCGCCGGCTATTCGCGATTCAAGATTCCATATACGGCCGAGTTGCACCACTCACCCTTCAGGAAATAGTTCTCCCGCAATCGGCCTTCGAGCGTCATGCCCAGCCGCTCGGCGATGCGGCACGACGCCCTGTTGCGCGGATCGCAGTCGGCCCAGACGCGGTGCAGTTCGAGCGACGTGAAGCCGAATTGGAGTAAGGCCGACGCGGCCTCGAAGGCGTAGCCCCTACCCCAATGCGCGGGGTGCAGCTCGTACCACAGTTCGCTCTCGCGATGTTCCGGCCGGCGAATTCCCAGGCCGCAACGGCCGATCAGTTCCCGCGGAAGTGCTCCCGAGGCATCCGGATGCTCGCCCCCCAATACGATGGCTAGATCGAAAAACCGCCGAGGGTCGTCCGACTGCTGGCGAACGGCGCCTTCGATATAGGCTCGGGTCTGATCGGTCGTTTGAACGTCGAAAGTCATGTAGCGCGTCACGCGCGGGTCACGCTCGATCTCGTTCAATGCGGCGATGTCGGTCGCGCAAAGCTCGCGGAGCCAAAGCCGCGGTGTTTTCAGGACCATAGAGATCGTCACCTTTGTCGAACCGCGGCGAGTTCGCGGGTGCGACTCTCGTCGAGGGGCGATGCTCGATGCCTTATGGCGCAGATTCTAACCTGCCTTCCGGCACGGTGGGAGGGAGGGCCGTTGTCGGACGAAAGCCGGGGCTCTAGAATCATGGGGGTCCACGATCCCGAAGGAGACGCTGTCCATGACCGAACGACGGGTTTGTCGCCGATTGAACTTGCCGATTGCCACAACTCTGGCGATCATTGCGGCCGTTGGTGCCCCCGCGCGATCCGCCGATCCACCGAAAAAGCAGATCGTCTGCACGTTCCTTCCGATGTACGTCTTTACACTCAATGTCGTCGGCGACACGCCGGGCATCGATGTAAGACTGCTCATCTCTTCGGATCTTGGCTGCCCGCACGATTACGCCGTGCGACCGGCCGACATGAAGTTGATCGCGGACGCCGACTTGATCATCGCCAACGGGCTTGGCATGGAACCCTTCCTAGTTGAATTGCTCAAGCCGGGAAATCGCGCAACCGTTCTGACCGTTTCCGGCGATTGCGACCCCATCCGCATCGCCGAAAAACACGATCATGCTCCCGGCGAAAAATGCGACCACGATCACGGTTCGGTCAACGGGCATGTTTGGACATCGCCCGGCGAGGCTATCAAGCAAGTGAACAATCTCGCCCGCCAATTGGGTCAGGCCGACCCCGAACGGGCCTCCCGTTATCTTGCGAACGCCGAGGCCTATTCCATCCGTTTGCGTGCTCTAAAGAAGGAATTTGCCGATGCCGCGGCGGAGTTCACTCGTCGGCGCATTGTCACCACGCACGATGCCTTCGCCTACATGGCCCGCGACCTTGGGCTCGAAGTCGTTGCCGTTCTGGAATCCGAGCCGGGTAAGGCCCCATCGGCCGGGCGAATGGCCGCAACCGTGGACACCATCCGCTCCAGCGGCGCGGCCGCCGTTTTCTACGAACCTTCGTCCTCCACGCGGGTGGCTCAGACCATCGCCCGAGAGGCCGGGATATCGGCCTATTCGCTTAACCCATTCAATTCCCTGCGAAACCGACCCATCGCGGATTCCTACGAGACCGTCATGCGCGAAAACTTGACCACGCTTCGTAAGGCGTTACGTTCCGATCCATGAAAGCGGACGCGCGGGCCGGCGGCGGCTTCGCCCTACGAATTCAGAACCTTTCGGTCACGCTGGGCGGCGTGACGATTCTCTCCCATGTCAATTTTCAACCCGCCATGGGAAAGATCAACGCCGTCGTCGGTCCCAATGGCGCCGGCAAGACCACGTTGTTGCGCGCCATCCTTGGGCTGGTTCCCTTCACCGGAACAATCGAGCGTGGCCGAGGCGCCGATGGACGTCCGCAACGCATCGGATACGTCCCCCAGCGGCTCGAATTTGACCGGGCCATGCCGCTTTCCGTGTTGGATTTCCTGGCCGCGGGTCTTCAATCCTGGCCGTTGTGGCTGCGGTGCCTTTCCAAGGTGCGTCGAGTGGCCGACACTGCACTCGGACGCGTTGGCGCCAACGGCTGGGAATCGCGCCGCATGGGAGCGCTTTCGGGCGGCGAACTTCAACGGGTCTTGTTGGCCATGGCGCTCGCCAGCGAGCCGGACATTCTTTTGTTGGACGAGCCGGTCTCCGGCGTGGATATCGCGGGGGAGAGCCTTTTTTGCGACCTACTTGGAAGTTTGCAGCGCGAAGGGCACTACACGATGCTCCTGGTCAATCACGATCTCAGCATCGTGACGCAGCACGCGGACTACGTCGTCTGCCTCAACCAGACGGTCTATTGTGAAGGAACCCCGGTGGAGACTCTGACTGCCGAAAACCTCCGCCGACTTTACCGCCACGACGTGGGTCTTTTCGGCCACAGTCACATGCATGAAGGCCACGCGCACGATCATCACGTCCACCACCATAAGGAATCCGAATCGAAATGATCGCGGAATTTCCGGGGTTGGAGTGGTGGTCCGGGGAGGCATTGCCCGCCGTGCACCGTTTGGCGCGCGAAACTCTGCCGTTTGCCTGGGCCAACTACAGCTTCATGGTCAACGCATTGTTGGAGTGCATATTGCTCGCTCCGCTCTGTGCGGCCATGGGTGTTCAAATCGTTAACTTTCGGCTGGCGTTTTTCTCCGACGCAATTTCCCATTCCGCGTTTACGGGCGTTGCCCTCGGCCTCCTGCTTCACGAAGCCGCGACCCGATGGGGCGGCACGTTCGACCCCAGGATCACGCTAATCGGATTTGCCCTGGTGGTCGCGTTCGCGATCGCCATGGTCCGTCGGGGAACCGAACTTTCCACCGACACGGTTGTGGGCGTCTTTTTCAGCACGGTCGTGGCCCTCGGCTTGGCGATTGTCACCGCCAGCGGATCCCGAGCCGCCGGTTTTCAGCGATATCTATATGGAGATATCCTCACGCTCGACGCCGTGGACCTCGCCATCACCGCCTTCCTGGCTGTTCTTGTCGTGGTCTCCATGTGCGTGGGATTCACGCGATGGACGCTGATCGGGCTGAACGCCGAACTCGCCCACAGCCGGGGCGTCCGCGTCCGCTTGTACGACTACCTGTTCACGTTGCTACTTGCATTGGTGGTCACCGTCACGATTCGCACCGCGGGAATTCTGCTCGTCACGGGTATGCTTCTCGTGCCGGCTGCCACGGCCCGCAACATCGCCCGGACGGCGGGGGGAATGTTTCGCTGGGCCGTCGTGATCGGTGTCGCGGGGGCAATGACCGGCACTCTGCTGTCCTTCTCCCCGCGCTTCGAGGGCATCAGCTCCGGGGCGATGATCGTTTTGCTCGCGTCGGTACTGTTTGCTCTCAGTCTCGTGCTGCGCCGCCTCCGCCGCTGAAAACACCGATGATCTCCCTGGCTTTGCGAAACCTCTCCAAGTCGTACGGAAGTGGATCGCTCTCCACGCGAGCCGTCGAAGACCTGGACCTATCCGTCTCTGACGGCGAGTTTCTCGTGGTCGTCGGCCCTTCCGGTTGCGGAAAAACCACGACGTTGCGCCTCATCGCCGGGTTGGAAGAACCCACGACCGGTACGGTCCTGATCGCGGGACAAGACATGACCGGCGTCGCGCCCCGTCATCGCGACGCAGCCCTCGTCTTTCAGGACCTCGCGCTCTATCCTGCCATGACCGTCTTTCAAAACTTGGCCTTCGCACTCCAAATGCGAAAGACTCCACGCGCCGAAATCACCGCCCGGGTGCGTGAAGCCGCTGTAATCCTCGGAATCGAGCATCTCCTCGAACGCCGTCCCGAATCGCTCTCCGGGGGCGAGACCCAGCGGGTGGCACTCGGCCGGGTGATCGTGCGCAGACCGGCTTTGCTCCTACTCGACGAACCACTGTCCAATCTCGACCCTCAACTTCGAAACCAGCTTCGCGTGGAAATCAAATCGTTGCAGCGGCGGCTGGGGATTACGACGGTTTTCGTTACGCACGATCAGGAAGAGGCCATGACCCTCGGCGATCGCATAGCGGTCTTGCGAAACGGAGTTTTGCAGCAATGCGGACCGCCGGAGGAGGTTTACGACCAGCCGGCCAACCAATTCGTGGCCGGATTTATCGGGTCACCGCCGATGAACTTCATCGACGCGACCATCGATGGCGGAAGCGACGGCGTGCGGCGAGTCACATGCGTTTTGGGTACCGCCGAATTGGCTCCGCGATCGAACGCTGGTTCGGTTTCCGGGGCTCATCCATCGATGCGCGTGATCTTGGGTGTACGACCCGAGGATGTTATCGTGCGGCCGGACAACTCGCCGGGTGTCGCGTCGGATCGAGGTGAGATGAGCGTTCCAGGCGGTATCGGGCTCGTCGAACCGTTGGGAGGTGCGGCCAACCTCCACGTTTGCTTGCCGGATCAGTCTCGATGGATCGCGAGGACGTTAGCCCGACCGCTGCCCGCCATAGGCCACACGGTGCGGATTACGATCCCCACCGGCCGAACTCACCTGTTTGAATCGAGCGGACCTCAGCGTCGCCTGGCGTTTTGACAACTCAAAATGCCCGGCGAGACTCCAAGAGAATGCATACCGGCCCGAGGTTGACCGATTCAACCTCCATGAAGCTGCCGAACGAGCCTTTCTCCACCGCAATACCGGCTCGCGTCAAGGCTTCGCAGAACATTTCATAAAAGATGAACGCCCGTTCCGGGTCGGCCGCGGATTCAAACGTTGGTCTCCGACCCCGGCGGGCGTCGCCCTCCACCGTGAAGGCGCTGACCACCAGAACCTTCCCACCGGCCTGACCCACGTCCAGATTCATCTTGTCCGCACCGTCGGGAAAAATCCGCACGTGGCGGACTTTTTCCGCCAGATAAGCAACGTCCGCCTCTCCGTCATCGCGGTCGACACCGAGATAAACGAGCAAGCCGCCGGAAACCGCGCTCCGCTCCGCCCCGTCCACAGCCACGGAAGCCCGGCTCACTCGTTGCACCACCGCTCGCATTCTCAATCCCTTTCGCGCCGTCCCTATTTCCGGCGTTTGGACGCAGGTCGGTCTATTATGGCGTCAATCAAAACAGCCCGTAATTGACCTTGCATATGGTCCTTGGCAGCCGGGTTTGACGCAACCAATCGCTCGACCTATGCTGCCTAGCCCGGCACGGGGCCGGTCCCGAAATAAAGTGCCCCCGGGGTAGGATGCGGCAACCCTTCGGGAGAGTGAATGCTCGCGGCGTACGTGCCGATCTGTTCTAAGATGATCCCAGGCACGCCGCGGGCAGAAGTTTGAGGGCATCGGTATGAAAACGGAACGTCGTCATGAGCTTCAGGAAAACGAACTGGCCCTTTCCCTGGCAAAGGCCCGAGAGTTTATCGGGCAAAATTCCCGAACGCTCACCATAGGGCTGGCGGTGGTCGCGGGAGTTTTCATTTTGGGAAACTTCGCGGTCCGCTCTCGCGCGGCGTCCCGGGAAGATCAATGGCGGCGTCTGGGGCAGCTTACCTTTTCGGACCCGACGAAAGTCTTCGAGTCAATTGCCGCGTTGCGTGTCCTCTCAGAGGAAGCCGGGGACGACGCTTTTCGCATGACGAGCCTCTTTGAGCTCGGCATGCAATCCCTGATCGCGTCGCAGAAGAGTGAAGCGCCGCCGGATCGGAAGTTGCTCGAAACAGCCCGAGGAGCCTATGAGAAATTGATTGGCACGTTCCCGAATTCTCCACTTGCGCTGGGAACCGCCCGGCTGGGTCTCGCGACCATCGAAGAGGATATGTATCTGCTCACCCGCGATGCCGCTCACAAATCCCGCGCACGGGAACACCTTACATCCGTAGTCGATGATACGCGCATGGCGAGCTTGCCTCTTTACCGACTCGCCCTGGATCGGCGAAACGCCTTGGACACGACGCTGACTCTGGTCGCGTTTGCTCCGCCTGTTCCCGGCGCCCCGGTGGCGCCACGGTTTCCACCGGGCTTCCCCTCGCAACTTCCGCCTGGGCTTCCGCCCGAACTGGAAGAACAGATCAAAGCCATGGCCACTGTGGAAGTTGAAACACCGGAAGGAATCAAGACGGTTGCGCCGAACATCACGGTCAAACCAACGGCTCCGACCCCCGCGGAACCTGCGCCCAATAATCCTCCGAAACCCGAAGGATCCGGTGCCGAAGCGGTCGAGAAAAAACCGGAACAACAGCCCTAAGGTGCCTTCGTCCATTGCGCGGCTTCACTGCTCCGCGAGTCGGTTTCCTTGCCGCGACGGTGCCGGCCACCGATCCTATTGGAGTCGAATGGAGTCGAAGAAGCGCGACGGGCTGCCATACACTTCTCGTCGCTGTTCTTTCTCTTGTAATATTCGGCTGTCAGTCCGCACTCCCATCGGCTGACTTTTTCGTTTTTCCAGAACCGCCCGGAACGTCGGGGCCTTTACCCACCAGTCCCGGGTCATTCGACGCGGACGTTCGCGCCCTCTCCCGTCAGGCCGAGTTGCATGCGGCCTCCAACGAAACGATCGGCTTCGCCGTGCGGATTCAAATCGGGGAAATTCCACTTGGAAATCCTCGTTTTCAAAAAACCCCTCTGCGAACTGCTCGCGGCGAAATCGAGGCCTCCAATCTTTCCATTTTCCGCATGATCCCAATTCATGTAGACCGCTGGCCGGCTTGGCATATCCGTGCCGTCAACCATGGCCGCAGAAACCCGGCCCCATTGGACGTTCTCCTTCCGCTCCATGCGGAGGGTGACCTGGGGGACGCTATTCCCGCGAATTCGACACTGTACTTCTGGATCGACTTGACGATTCCCAAGGAAACACCCGCCGGATCCTATACCTCCGAAATCGAACTCACGGCCACACACGGATTCAAACTCCCAATTCCTATTAGGCTGACCGTCTGGCCGTTCACGCTTCCGGATTCCGGACTGGTCACGGCCATCACCGATCTGAAACTCCTGAGTCCGTCCGTGGAGCAACAAAGTGCGTCCGAAAGGGACCGAATGGTCGCCTCGTCCTTCGACCTGCTCGAACAGCACCGCATTCTGCCCACGCTGCCCGATCTAATGCCCAAAGTAGATTGGGGTACCGATGGCAAACTACGCGTGGACTGGACCGAATACGATGCCTGGGTGCGCCCCATTCTTCAGAGACGCCTAAACTCTGGTCCGGTACCGAAATATGTCTGGCCGATTCCAACTTCCGTCGTCGCGGCGGATCGTCCGTCCGGTTCGTCAACCAAAGACGGTCGTCAATCCCAAAAGTTCAGGACCGCCTATCTTGAAGATTGCGTAAGGCACTTTGAGGAAGCGGGCTGGCTTGAGCGAAGCTATGCCTGGGTCCCGGCGAGTGATCGAGCAATGGCCGAGCGATCGGCCGCGTCGCGGGAATTCGCGGGATGGATGCGTGCTCTTCAGCCGAGAGTTGCCATTGCGGCAAAACTGATGCCGGATAACCTTGAACTTCTCGGTTGGTTCGGTTTCCCGGACGTACCCCTGCGCCAAGCAGTCGATATTTGGTGTCCGCCCGCCCAATTTTTTGATCTGGAAAGTATGACGGAAGAGCGAAAAGCAAGTCGAACGACCTGGGTCTCCGCCGATCGTCCCCCGTTTTCCGGCTCGCTATCCATCGCTGCGCCCTCCACGGACGTTCGGGCGCTGGCTTGGCAGGCACAATGGCTGGGAGCGGAGACCCTTCATCTCGGAGCCACAACGGGAGGCATCCGTGCAACAGCAGCCGAGGGTGTCGATTCCGTCGCGCCGGCCGGCGGCGGCGGCGGCGCCGCCGCGCAGAGCGGCGACGACCTGCTATATTGGGGTGGTGGACTTGGAAGGAAGGAACTTCTCCCAAGTCTTCGATTGAAGCTCTTGCGCGCCGGGTTCACCGACGCCGCCTACGGACGCCTGTTAAGGGATGTTGGCCGTGAACACATCCGCAAGGCCCTCGTCCAATCCCTTGTGTCCTACGCCGGGGCCGCCGCAACTCGAACCAGTTTCGCCGACGGGCGACCGACCGGCTGGGTGCAGGATTGGAACCTGTACGAAACCGCTCGCCGAATCATGGCCGACGAAATCATGTTCGGCAAAGGTTCGACAGAGGAAAACGAAGGTCCCTCGGATTCGGCCTGGTCGAATCAAGTGCATTGGCGTGCGTTGATGACCTCCGCCCGCCGGCGTCACATGCTTCTCGACGGAACCCGAGTCCGTTTCCGGGGAGATGCACAGGCGACGGAGTTCCTGCTTGAGGCGCACCTGACGCTCAGAAACGGCGAGCGACTGGCTTGGGAACCGAGGATTCAGTTCGAGTTCCCTTCGGTCTGGTCGGAGCAGGAATCCGCACTTCTCACGGTTCTTGTGCCGCCGAACGAGTTCCGTCGAGCCGCCCTGACCGCACGGACCGCTGGGTTTCCACTCACCAAGGATGCAAAGTCAAGTTGTACTATTCGAGCGGAAGATTCTGATGGTCCGTCGCTGGCCATTCCGTTGAGGATTCCGCTTCTGCTGGCGTCACCGCAGCGGAATGTCATCAAAATCGACGGCGATCTGGGTGACTGGCCTCCCGGCAAGTCCAATGTTGCCGACGGTTTCAAAACCATCACCACGGATGGTTTGGACTCCGATCGTCGCCCCAGCTTCCCGACCGTCGCATTTGTCATTCGAGGCGTCCAGGATCTCTTCATCGCGGTGAATTGTTCGTCACCCGGTCCGACGCCGCGCTTGCCCTCCAGCCGAAAAACGGTGACGTACGAGGATCTGATCCCCGTGGGTGAAGAATTGGTGGATATTCTCTTCGATCCCTACAACGCCGGTACTCGGCTCCCCTCCGACCTATATCACCTTGTGATCAAACGCGATGGGCCCCCTTCGGCGGAAAAAGGATTGAACTGCGACCCTCCTGTTGGCCAACGTGGCCCGTGGCTCGTTGATTTTGATTATGCCACAAGTATCCAAAATGACCGATGGATTGCCGAGGTTCGCGTGCCGTTGGCCGCTTTTCCGCCGGAAATTCCAACCCGACAGATCATTTGGGGATTCAATGTGGCCCGGTTTGACGGTCATTCTCAAGAGTTTTCTACCTGGTCCGGGGCCGTCGGAAACGCCTACGACCCGCTTTCACTCGGAAACCTGCTGCTTCCCTGACATTTCCAGCCGTTGACGGCGGTTTGATTCCGGTTTTGGACGCGTTACGATTCAAAGGTGGGTTGACTGGAGCCTATTTGGGTTGACGGCTCCGGGGAATCTTATCGGAGCACGATTTGAAGCGATTCTCGAATAGCCGAACGATTCCAAACTACGGGTTCACGCTGATCGAACTGCTCGTGGTCATTTCGATTATTTCGCTTCTCGTGTCGATCCTACTTCCCTCGCTTGGTCGGGCCCGGGAACAGGCCAAAGGCGTCCATTGTCTCGCCCGATTGAAGGACATGGGCAATGCCCTGGCCACGTACGAAAACATCAGCGTCGGCATCCTGCCCGCGGCGAGATGGCTCCCCGATTTTGAAGGGACATCGCCGGGAGCCCGTGCCGGGCAGGCGACGGATAAGCCGATCGAATACGGCTGGATCGAACTGTTGTACACGCATATTTATCTTGAAGAGGTCGTCCTTCGGGAATCCTATCCCGTTCAACGAAATGTGGATCCGGCTCGTTGGCAGAAGTATTTCCTATGCAAGTCGGTGGGCGACGAAGGGCAATCCAGCGGACATTACCGGGTGTACCTGCCTTCGTGGAGCGCCGGATCCTACACCTTGGGTGCCAACGGCCGATGGACCGACAAGACCCGAGCCCTTCCCGACAAAGCCACGGTTCGCGAACGAATTCGCCCTAGAATGCCCCTCATTGGAGATGCGAATGACTACTCTGAACGGGGGGACGGCCTGGGCGATGACGATTGCAGCTACATCGATGCGGGCGAGGCCAACTACGCCGGGAACGATGGCCGAAACGGGAACCGCTTTTCCGACCGCCACTACGGTGGGTGCAACTACCTTTTCCAGGACCTTCACGGGGAATGGAACGTTCGGCTTCGCCAGGAACTTTCCCGCGACTATGATCTGAACGGCATCGACGACATCAACCGCCCGTAGGGAAATCGCACCTTCCCTTCTTCGAGCCGTCCGCAAACCAACTTGCGGGTTCCCACAAATAGTTCCATCGGACGATTGCCCGGACGGGCTGCCGTGCGATACACTGATTGTCTTGCGCTGAACGGGTAGGAACGATGAAGATCACCGACTTTCTTCGAGAAAAGACGATTCGCGTTCCGCTCTCCGCGAAGGAGAAGACGGCGGCCATTCGGGAATTGGTCGCACTGCTCCATGAATCGGATTGTTTTGCGGACCTCGAGACCGTCCTTCAGGCGGTCCTCCAACGCGAACGCATCCGTTCCACGGGGATCGGCTCCGGACTGGCCGTTCCCCACGCGAAATGCGCCGGCATTGGCCGACTCTCCATGGCTGTTGGAAAACCTGCGCAACCCATGGACTTCGACTGTGCCGATCGGCACCCCTGCACGATGATTGTCCTGCTGATCAGTCCTCCAAATGCTTCCCAATCCCATATCCAGGCCCTGGCCCAGGTCAGCCGCCTTTGGCTGACGCCGGCCTTTCGGGATGCCGCCCTTGGTGCTGAGACATCGACCGATCTTCTCTCAGCCTTTGAGCGGTTCCAACCATAACCCGACTTCCGTTGCATTTTGACGCTACGCGGCCGATCTTGAAGTCCGGCCGCCAATCGGTCGTCGGACGTGTTGTCCGCATCCAGGGAACTCAATTGTTTTCCAAAGTCGTGGACTTCATTCGCCGGCCGGGATCGTCTCAACTTGTCGCTCCTTTGGGTTGCCATGTCCAACAACTGAGCGACCATTTCTCGCCTTCCGATACGAATGCAGCCGCGTACCCGGGGTAGGCGTTCAAGGAAGACATTGACCATCGGCCCGCTTCTTCGGCGTCGGGGCGGGTGGCCAGGAGTCGGGCTGGATCACCGGGTCGAAGGGTCACGTCAAAGGAGTTCAACGGGAGGGACAGGCCCAGTCCCTTGGCTTTGATGTAGGCTTCTTTGCGCGTCCAACAATTGAAAAACGCTTCGGGCTGTTGTTCCACGGGCAAGAAGCGCAGGGCGGTCAACTCGTGCGGCGAGAAGAAGGACTCGGCGACCGTTTCGCGAATCAATTCGGCGCGGATTCGTTCAAGGTCAACGCCGACTTCGCGCCCCAGGGTGACGGCGAGAAGGGCCCGCCCGGAGGAATGTGAAAGGTTGAAGCGAATCGGATCGCGCGCCTGAGCCGATTCCACAAAGGGTTTCCCGAATTCCGTGGTTTGCAACAAGACCGATTCGGGACGAAGTCCAAGGTAGCTTGAAAGAACCAGTCGAAGCCAGACGCGGCGGGCGACAAACCGATCGCGATCGGCGACGAAGTGGAAGCGGTCGGCGCGGCCGCATTCTGCGCTCGACAAGACGTTCGCCGTATCGATAAGGATTGGCGCGGCGGCGTCCAGATTCACTCGCCAGACGTGCACGGCATCCTGGGAGGCAATCGGCCGATCCGGCGGAATCGACCAGAAAGCGTCGTCGGCCACAGGCCCTCCACGTGTCAAACGCGTTGAACCAGTAGGTGCAATTCGCGGGCCAGAGTTTGCAGAACCATGGGTTGGGCGCTTTGCAGAAAGAAATGTCCGCCGGGAAACATACGCACAAGGCTCGGGCCGGTGGTGTGTTGCTGCCATTGCTGAAGATCGTCGCGCGAGGCCTCGGTGTCGGACAATCCGCCGTAGGCCGAGATCGGAAACGAGAAGGGGGGTTCTTCCGCGGGAACGTAGGTGTCGCAGACTTGGCAATCGGCACGGAGAGTTGGAATCATCATCTCCATGAGTTCGGTGGAGGCGAGCGCCTCTTTGGGCGTGCCGTCCAATCGCTGAAGCTCCGCGAGGAACTCGTCGTGCGGTAGATTGTAGATGGGGGGGTCGGGGAGGTGGGGGGGGCGCCGCCCGGAGACGAACAACTGTGACGGTTGCAATCCATATCTCCGCCGCAACTCGCGGGCCAACTCGAAAGAGACCACCGCACCCATGCTGTGCCCGAAGAAACAAAACGGCTTGTCCAGCAGAGGAAGAATCGCGGCCGCAACCGCTTCGGCCAAGTGCGCGGCATGAGTGAATGCGGCTTCGCGAAGCCGCGATTCGCGGCCGGGAAGTTGAACCGGGCACACTTCGACCCCGGCGGGGAGTTCGTTGGACCAGATTCGATATCCCGATGCTCCGCCGCCGGCAAAAGGGAAACAAAAGAGCCGCAGCCGCGCCTGCGGGTTCGCGCGACGAAAAGCGAGCCAGGGAGAGGATTCGATCGCTGAATTCACCTGTATCGGGCCTCAAAAACCGCCTTGAGGATACTCGATTTCGGGAATCGTCAAAACCAGGGAATCCAGTTTTTCGGTTTCTACCTCCTATTCTGGATTCCGATTCGATTTCCGATGATTCCTTTCGACTCGATTCGACTTCTCGCACAAGAGAAGCCGGCGCCGGCGCGCTCGCACTTCCAACCGCATCGCAGGCTATCCCGCCGCGCCGGGCCACATCCTACGAAAGGGAAGCGATGTTGGAATCGTCGCGTTGATGTGGCGCAGGTCTGAGATTTGAGATTTGGGATCGGAGATCTGAGAATTGAATTTGAGATGCGAGACTGAGATGGGAAATTCCGGATCGTGAAAGGAGGTCAGGAGACCGGCTCGATTATTGGATGCATACATAGCAACAAAAAAGAGTTTCGCCCGACGGCCGACCCATTTCGCGGTCGGCGTCGGGCGAATCCCGACACAGTGCACTAAAGTGGTGGGTTACTCCTCCGGCCGCTCGAACTCCAAGGGCGGGGGGATACCTTCCACGCAACCCGTGCCATCCGCACCGGGCAGGCAGTCGCGGATCTGAGTCTGGCTGAACACCGCGTGGTCGGCCTTGACCCCAAGCCATTGATAATAGGTCCCGTTCACATGCTCGCGGAACGTGTCATCGAATTGAACGGTGAACGTCGGGCCGCGACCCACGACGGAGAGGCCGGTACCGTGGATCGTGCTGGCCAGCCAGGTGATGTCGCTTTCAATACCCGGCGGGTCGGTCTCGGCTTGGAGCGTGACACCTCTCCCCTGGGGCAGGATGTCCCGTCCGGTGCGGTGGCTGATGATGCGCGTCCGATAGACCTCGATGGCGATCTCCTTGATCGTTCCCGGTGCTCCCGCCGAGATGGTGTAGGTTCCGGGCGAAGAAAAGGCGTTTCGATATTCCGGTCCCAAACCGATGGCCACATCGTTGATGCGCCATTCGGTGAGAAACATGGCTGTTTCGCTTGGAGCGATGAGCCTCACCTGCCGGTTCACGGAAGTTCGGAAGGTGCTCTTGGCGACGCGGCGAAGTGAGGCGACCGATGAACCGTGGAAGTATCGGACGGTTTCACCGTTGGTGGAATCATCGTTGAGCGTGAGTTGTCCGGTGGCCACGCGGATGATGTCGCGCGAGGCCCCGCCACTTCGCACGGGTGGTTGGACAACCTCGACGATACAAGTATTGTCGGCGCTGGGAGCGTCGCCGTTGCCGCCGTAGACGGACGAGCGAACCACGTACGAACCATAAAAGTCGGTGTTCACCACGGCCATCCAGCCGTTGTCGAATTGCATCGTGGGTTCGGCGCCTTCCCACACGACCGAATCTTCGGAGCAGGCCGGCTGGAAGAACATGACGTTCGCGCCGGCCGGGACGGCGATCTTCTGAGGCGCCGGGTGTCGCGCCGTGGTGAGTCCGTCGATGGGTTCAAGGAACAGCCCTCGATCCACCGCCGAGGACTCGCCGGAGATTGTTCCGCCGCTTTCCTCGCCAAGGCGGATCGACCCACCGCAGGGATTGGGGTTTGAATCGGCCCCAAAACCGGTCCCAGCGAGAACCGCCACCAGCACACTCTGCACAAGAGCCGACGACCGCAAACCCGATTTCATTTGATTCGCAAACATGACCATTCTCCTTCTCTATTAGATGCCTTTGTTTCCGGGGCCGCATTTTTTTCGGGCTTCGACCCGAGCTGCGTGCCCATATTTTGTTAACGCGAACGAATTGAAGTTGGTCACGCGGAGAAACGGTTTCTTTTAGTAAGGAAAATAGGCGGTTTTGGCGGGTACACGACGAATGGATCAAACGTTGTGGGCACAAGAAGTAATGTCAGATACCGTGTGGGGAAAAAGATACGTAGTTATTTCGTGGCTCTTGTGCGCGTTGCGAAATCTGTTCGTAGTTTGGCCTGCGGCCGGCAGTCGCGTTGGAAAAAGAAGGTGAGCCCATCGCGCCGAGTTAATACCCCGCGGCCTGGCCGTCCTTGCGCGATTCCGAGCCCCCGATGTATAGGTCGCGCTCCGCGTCATAGAGTATGGCCTGGTAGCCGCCGAAGCCGCCGGGATCGCCTTTCAGTACGTGTCCACGGCGGCTCAATTCGGCCTGAACCTGCGTCGGAATCTCGGATTCGAGAGCCAGGGTTCCCCCGTTAGTCATCCGCTCTCCGGTTGGCTCGGATGATCCGAGATGATGAAACCGCGCGGCGTCCCCGGCTTCTTGCGCGTTCATTCCGAAATCGATCAGGTTGCAAAGGACCTGCACGTGACCCTGGGGCTGCATGTCCCCGCCCATGACGCCGAAGCTCAGCCACGGTCGGCCGTTCTTGGTGACGAAACCGGGAATGATGGTATGGAAGGGGCGCTTGTGGGGAGCGTACACGTTGGGGTGGCCCGGCTCGAGTGAGAAGCACTCCCCGCGGTTGTGCAACGTGAAGCCAAGCCCGTCGGGAACCAACCCGGAGCCGAATCCTCGATAGTTGCTCTGGATCAGCGACACCAGGTTGCGATCCTTGTCCGCTATCGTCAGGTAGATCGTATCGCTTCGCCCGGTCCAGGGGTCCCCCGGGGCGATTTGTGTGGCCGCCTCTCGCGGGTTCAACAGTTCCCGGCGTTTGGCGGCGTAGTCCTTGGAAATCAGACTCTCCGTTGGGATTTTTGAGAATGTGGGATCGGCGTAGTATCTGGCGCGGTCTTCGAAGACGATCTTTTTGGTTTCGATGAGATGATGCAGGTACTCCGCCGAGTTGTGCCCCATAGCCTTAATGTCGAACGATTCGAGGATGTTCAGCATCTGGAGAACGGCGATACCCTGCCCGTTCGGCGGAATCTGCCAGACGTCGTAGCCTCGGTAGTTCGTCGAGACCGGCTCCACCCACGTGGAAGTGTGCTCGTGAAAATCACGCGCCCGAAGGAAGCAACCGGTGCGCTCGCAAAACGAAGCCATCCGCTCGGTGAGCTCGCCTCGATAGAACGAATCCCGCCCTCGCTCCGCCAAAGTCTGATAGGTCTGAGCCAGCGCGGGATTGCGGAACACGTCGCCCTTTCGCGGAGCTTGCCCAGATTCGAGGGCGTACGTGCCGGCGAAATTGGGTTGGTCTTTCAGAACATCAAGGCCTTTCTGCCAATAAAGGGCGATCAACTCCGTAACCGGAAACCCATCTTTCGCGTACGAAACGGCCGGTGCCAGGATGGCCGACATCGGCAGTTTGCCGAACCGTTTGTGAAGCTCAAACCAGCCGTCCACGCAACCGGGCACGGAGACGGGCAGCGGGCCTCTCTGGGGAATCGACGTGAGTCCCTTCTCCTTGAAATAGTCGAGCGTGAGGGCGAATGGGCTTCGGCCGCTGGCATTCAATCCGTATAGTTTTTTGGTCTTTGTGTCCCAGACAATGGCGAACAAGTCGCCGCCGATTCCGCTGCCCGTCGGCTCCATCAGACCCAAGGCGGCATTGGCGGCGATGGCCGCGTCGACGGCGGTGCCGCCTTGCTTCAGGATGTCGATGGCGATTTGCGTGGCCAGCGGGTGGCTCGTGGCGGCCATGCCGTTCCGGGCCAATACCTCGGATCGAGTGGCCAGTGGCAATCCGGAAATGCGGTCGCCACCGCGTACCATCGAAGAGATCAACACCAGGAAACCTGAACCCAAAGCAAGAGCATCCCTGATCAGCACGAGAAAGTTCCCCTATTTCGTTTCTGCGTCACCGCGATCGCGTCCGACGGTTTCGGGCGTGCATGGTAAGATGGCGGAAAGCCCTGAGCAATACGTTTTTCGGCGATGGCATTTCTAGGCACAGATTCGCAGGGTTTTCATTCGGTGCGTTCGTGCTACACTTCGGTCGTGGTCTCGTTCATGTTGGCTGGCAGGACGCGCGGAGGTCCAGCGCCGGTTCGGATTTGTCGATAAGCGACGGACCACGCGGATCGAACCGATGTCCGTTGAACGCCCCAGTCCCGACGTTTTGGCCATGCTGGTCTGCGACCAGATCATCACCGATCGACTGACCGGCAAGCAGTCGCTCATCGGGATGTTCACGACGATCCACGCACCGCGTTTTCCGGCGACGCATCCGCAGCTTTGCGTGTTTGTGGCGCTGACGGAAGGCTACGGCCAAACGGAGCTTCGAATTCGGCTCGTGGACGCCAACGACGCCCGCCCACCGATCGTGGAGGGCCGGGGGGCGGTCGATTTCAAGAACCCTCGGGCCATTGCCAATCTGGCCCTGCAGTTCCACGGCCTGACCTTCCCCGAGCCGGGGGAATATCGCGTTCAGCTTTGGACAGGCAGCGAGCTCCTGCGAGAGGCGCGGTTGCAATTGATCCAGCTCCGCCCTCGAACAACGGAGTGATGCAATGCCGTTTGTCGCGTTGGGCATCGATCACGTCGAGGTTTTTGTCCGAGACCTTGAGGCGGATGTGCGCTGGTACGGCGACGTGTTCGGCGTAGTGGAAGTCCAACGGTGGAATCCTGAACCGGTGATGGTCGAAATAGGTGGTACCAGGCTCGCATTTTTTCTGGCAACGGAGGGCGGCCGTCCGGATCCGGCATCCGGGGCACCGCATTGGCATCGAGTCGCCTTTCGTACCGATGAGGAAGGATTCGGACATGCCCAGCGGTATTTGAAGTCACTCGGAATTCCATTTCGCGGGCCGATCGACCACGATATCGCCCGGTCCATTTACTTCACCGACCCGGACGGAAATCCGTTGGAGATTACCTACTATTCCACGTAGGTCCTGCACGAGCGCTGCGGATGGGCGGCCGGGCGTGCGTGTCATACGGCGCAGCGGAGTTTAGCCGCGGCACGCCACACCTGACGATCAGCGCCCGGTGAAATTCAACGCCCGTCGGAGTTCGTCCACTTTGTTAATGCGCTCCCAGGTGAAACCGTCGCCTTCGCGGCCGAAATGGCCGTGTCGGGCAGTCTCGAAATAGATCGGTCGCCGCAGTTTCAACAATTCGATGATCTGAGCCGGCTTGAGCGGAAACACCTCGCGGACCGCCTTTTCGATCTTTTGCGGAGCGACCGTGCTGGTCCCGAACGTGTCCACGGCCACGCTGACCGGATCGGCGACGCCGATCGCGTAGGCCACCTGAACCTCGCACTGCCGGGCGATCCCCGCGGCCACGATGTTTTTGGCGATGTAACGCATCATGTAGGCCGCGGAGCGATCGACCTTGGTAGGGTCCTTGCCGGAGAAGGCGCCGCCGCCGTGTCGCCCGCGGCCGCCGTAGGTATCGACAATAATCTTTCGGCCAGTTAGCCCGCAATCGCCGTGCGGACCGCCGACGACGAAGCGTCCGGTGGGGTTGACGTGGAACACAATTTCGCCGTTCCAGAGCCGCGGAGATTCGTGCTCGATCACCGGGCGAATGACTTCGCGGATTAACTCCTCCTGGGCGGTCTTGGTCATGTTTCCCGTCTGCTCGTCGATGACCTTGGTGGTGTGCTGCGTGGAAAGGACCACCGTATGAATGGATTTCGGCACGGCATCCTCGTAGGCCACGGTGACCTGGGCCTTCGCGTCGGGCAGGAGCCAGGGGATTCTCCCCGAGGAACGTGCTTCCGCTAGCCTTTCGACGAGGCGGTGGGCAAGCTGAATGGGCATGGGCATCAAGGCTTTGGTCTCGTCGCAGGCGAACCCGAACATCATTCCCTGGTCGCCGGCTCCGGCCTCGGCGTGCAGACCTTCCCCCTCGGTCACGCCCTGACTTATGTCCGGCGATTGGGGGTGCAACGTACGCAGCACGGCACAGCTTCGATAGTCGAAGCCCATTTCCGGATGCTCGTAGCCAATGCGGTGAATCGTGCGCCGAACCGTGTCCTCGACGTGCGAAAGGGCGTCCTCGGCGGCAGCGTTATGAACCGTGACTTCGCCTGCCAGGACGACCAGCCCCGTGGTGACCAGGGTCTCGACGGCCGCCCGGGCACGAGGGTCGTGCTCCAGGAGACTGTCCAGAACGGCATCCGAAACTTGATCGGCGATTTTATCGGGGTGCCCCATGGACACCGATTCCGACGTGAATAACCCGACCTGTCCGAATCCCGTGCAGCCCACGTCGAGCCTCCCTTGTGCCCCTTATTGCGTCGGTCGTTCGACGAAAGGGCTTATGTTAAGACTCCGGCCATCCGGCCGCAACGGGCGGGGTTATCGGATGCTCCGGGAAACGGCACCCGAATTTGCCGAGTGGCGTGAATGGTCCGGACCTTAGCACAGAACCCACTCGGACAAGTGCGGTCCTTTGGGATGGGACAAGGTCACGTCGAGACGGTTCGAAATACTGACGTTCGAAACCGCGAAGTGGATCGCATCGTCGGTCAGGCATGTCGGCACTTTGTCTGGTTTGAGTTGTATCTCCCCCTCAAAGGGAAGCTTGGAGAGCGCGGCGATAGTCGCGCGAAGATCCAGGGCGTAATCGCTGGAGTAAAGTCCCGATCCCCATGCGCCCATTCTTGTTCCTTGCCATGCAAGCGGCCCGTCTCCGCGCAAAGGTAGTCCGCATGCCGCGAGGTTACTCGACGTGCAGCGTCACCACCGAAATGTCGTCGGCCTCGTGCGCGGATTGGGTGACGACCCGTGGCGGACGGGCGTTGATTTCCGCGACGATTTCCGCCAGCATCACCGGTTCGACGCCGTCGGTGTGTATGGTGATGGAATCTCCGGCCGCCAGTCTCAGAGAGCGGCTTTCAAAGAGTGCATCCGCGCGGACTCCCAGCAGCATTCCCTCACTGTGCAACGCTCTCACCGATCGGCTTGGTTGATTGAGGACAGGGTAGGGCGCCCCGGCGCGGGCCCAGCGGAAAACGCGATCTCCCTCGTCGTACGTGGCCAGCAGTGCTGTCACAAAGTGGCATTCCTTCAAATCCGCGGCCAGGAGGTCGGAATTGATTCTAGAGAGGATGGCGCCTTCATCGATCGACCCGACTTCGCCCGCCCTTTGAACATGACGAACGAAGGATCGTTCCACAAACGCCGACAACAATCCCGCGGCGAAGCCGTGTCCGGTCGCATCGGCGAGGAACAATCCGATTCTGTGCTCGTTGATTCGCAGGGCCTGGAACACGTCGCCGCTGACTTCGGCGGCCGGACGGTGCAAGAACTCGATCCGCGCGCCAAGGAGTTTGGGCAACGGCCCGCGAAGTAGGTCCCTCTGAATTCGTCCGGCCAGGCGGAGTTCGGCGCGAAGGGCTTCGAGACTGCTTAATAAATCCTCATCGCGGTGGCGCAGCTCAACGAGTTGCCGCCGCATCGCCTCATAGGTGTCGTACGTCGTACAAAGGGCTTGCAACCGTTGCGCCAGCTCCTCGCTGGAGATTCCCGAAACAAACTGGATAGCTCTATCGCGAACCGCGGCAGTGACGGCGGCCTCATCGGTCACGGGCAGGTCGGAGGCCACCAGCGTCACGCACGGATCGCGGTCAAACCAGGAAAGCAATCGGCTCAGCTTTCCGTTGGTCATGGATTTTCCGTCGCGGGTGAGAACGAGGCGGGCGTGATGGTTCAAACCGTTGTCAGAGTGATTGTGTCGAAAGGATTCTAGGGTGATGTCCGCGTCGTAGTGTTCGATAGTGCCGCGAAGTTCCGGGGTCAGTTCCCGGTCATCGAGAAGCACCTGAACCTTGGATCGGGCCATGGGGCGCGTCTCTCCGCCGATGTCGATCCAGCCGTACATACAATCCTTCCCGCGAGGGTCGGCCGGAGACAATGGTTTGTCGGACAGCACGCCCGCTCGCTTCAATTACTGGTACGTTTCGGACTTGTTTCCGGTTCGCGGACGAGAAGCATTTTGAACGGCTCCGCTCGGCGGAACGGGCCGGCTGTGAAATCTACCCCAGGGCGATCGGACCGGGCTTGTCGGAGGAACCCAATGATTCGCGTTTCAAGAGCTCTTCCCAGTACAGTAGTGTCGGCAAGTCGTTGGTCCGCAAGACCTTGCAGCCTATCAGAGCCTTGCGACATTCCTCCCAACGGCCATCCTGAAATGCGGATACGGCTTGTTCAAACCCTGCAAGAAAACTTTGTTCCCGAAGATCGACCGGTCCGTCGAGGCCGCAAAGTTCAAAGATCTGAACGGGTTCGGACCGGCCGGCGACGAGAAACCGCCCGAGTGCTCGAAACCTAAATGCCTCCGCAGCGCCCAATCGGGTGCTGGCGTCAAGAAGGGTGCCGCAGCCCAGTTTCTTTCCTGCGGCCTCCAAACGGGCTCCAAGATTGACCGCATCCCCAATGCAGGTGTAGTCGAGCTTGGTGTCGTTACCGAAATCTCCGACGAAAACCGGCCCGGTCGCCAGGCCGATCCTCATCCGCAATGGCTCATGGCCCGGCATTAAAGCGAGCTTCCGGTTGATTTCGGCCAATCCCACGCGGGCATCGTGGGCGGCACGACAGGCGGCTTCGGCGTGGATCGGACAGGAAAGAATGGGCGCGTTGAAAAACGCGAAGACGCCATCCCCCATGAACTTGTTAACCAGAGCGGTGTGTTGCGTTAGCACGCGAGTCAGAAGCTCCAGATAGGGATTAAGCACCAAGCGTGTTTTCTCCGGCCCCAGACGCTCGCTCAACGGCGTGAAGCCCATAAGGTCGGCATAGAAACAAGTTACCGTCGTTAATTGGGGGGCGAGCGCGGAGGCGTCGAAATTCTCTGCGATTCGTGCGGCCACGGCGTACGACGTATATTGCCGCAACGCACGCTCAAAACCGCGTCGGGCTCGTTCTTCGGTGAGTTGCCGGCAGGCCGTGACCGCGGCCCAGACGACTCCCGCGATTGTGGCTGCGAATAACGACGAGAGCACTACGTCGGCTTTCCAAAACAACGTGCCGCCAAGAGCGAATAAGGCCACGCAAATTGTCAGGAGGAAGGATGCGCTCACCGGCGGATTCCGAGTGGCGGTGACCAATGTCATCAGCAGGCCTACTGCCAGTACGAGAACGGCGTTCGCCCAGGAGGCGGCCGGGATGAGCGGACGATTCTGAAGAACCATATTGCAGACGTTGGCATGGACCATCACGCCCGGTACGGCAGCATACGGCGGAACGTGAACGAGATCGGCCACGGCCGAGGCCGTGTATCCGACGAAACAGATTTTTCCTTCAATGATTGGTTTCAATTCGGCGAGACGAGCCTGGATGCGTTCTTGGAGAAGCCCATTCCGGGTGATCACGGATTGATTCAAATTTCCTTTAATGATTCTCTCGCAAAGGCGCTGGATTTGATCAAACTCCCGCCGCTCGTCCGGCGTCCGCGGCGAAGTTTTGCGCCACTCTGTCCAAATTCGCTCCAGCCAAACCGCGGCCTCAGCGCGCATGGCGTCGATCTGCTCGCCGAGTTTCTGCAGCTCCCCTCGGAGTGGCTCCCGTTCGTTGGACGGAATCGTCCGCACGTCTTGGCGAATTTTCTCATGCTCCGCTACCGCCTGCTCAAAGCGAGCCAGTTCCGTGTGCGTTTCCTGATGGCGCAGGGCCAGCAACTCCGCCCAGTGAAGTCCCGCCCGGGTCTCGTTGTCGTGAATACTATTGCGCAGGTCGATCACTTCGATCACACGAGCCGCGGGGATATGGACGAAACTATCCGGCCAGGCGCAGCTCGCGGGAACGTGCCAATGGATCGGCGTCGCGCTGCTTCGGTCCAATGGCAAGCGGCGCTCATTCCTGTCGCCGCGGATGCGGAGCGGGCCGGCGAGTGTATCAAGCTGAAGGGCCGCTGGATCGTCTGGATCGAATGCCGCCAGCAAACCAAGTTGCAGAAACGCCCGGTTTTCCGATCTGGCGATCAAGGGAATCGAACGAATGACACCGGAGTCGGAGGAACGAAGAAACGAGACCATCCCCACACCTTTGGCAGACTCAACCAGCGACACCAAGGGAAACGTACCCTCCTGGGCGTAAGCGACTCTCTCGCTGTCCGAAAGAGGAAGACTGCTCTTGGACACTACAGCGCGTTGTGCAAGGGCCCAACGATAGGCTTCGACCAGGGCGGCGCGGTCGGCGGTGAGCGCATCGCAATCGCCAGTTGGAAGCGCAGACGCGAAGAACTCACGGAAGTTCCCCTTGGGAAAATTCTTGATGAAGCGCCCGGCCAGTTGCCGGGCGGCCTTGCGCTTGGCCGAAGCCAGGTGGGCCTCCACATCGCGCGGCCCCAGTTCCGCGTCCAGACCGAGAGTGGCAGCAAGCGTTGATGCGTCCGCCCCAAAGTTTAGTTCAAGCGGCGCCGCGAAGCGGAAAAGATTGTACACGCGTTGCGAAACAGGTTTTGGCTCGATCTCGTACGTGCTGGCGAATTCTGTGAATGAAATCGTCGGCTTTTCCAGAAACCGTTGCGCAATTTCCTCATCCCGTCCGGCCCAAGGATCGTCCGGGCCGGTCATCTCAAAGAACATCGAAAGATAAACATTGCCGGCGTCGCGAATGGCGGCGGCCAATTCGCGGTCGTCGTAGACGATGGGGTCGCGGGCCAGGTCGCCAAAGCGGGGGAGGCCGGGGTCGATATCCTTATCCTTGAGGGAACGATGTTCGTGACGCGGGTCGGCCGGTTCAGAGTACACAATATCGAGTACGATTGTTTTCGCGCCAAGCTCGTGCAGGGTGCGGACGAGTTCCGCCATGATCCTCCGCGGCCAGGGCCAAGGGGCGGCGCGCAGCGATTGGTCGTCGATATCGATCATGACAATGCGCGGATCGGCGGGAATCGAACTGAAGTGGCGGATGTGGAGTTCCATCCCGAACTGGTCCAGGCGATCGAGCCATCCGGCGGCGAACAGCCCGTAGCCGGCGAGCGTGGCGGCCATGCCGGTCCAAAGACTCCATCGGCGCTGTCGAAGCCACTTCCACATGATGATCGATCGGACATTCTATCCTCCATGCACGAGTTGGGGTGTGTGCACTCGTCGCGAAGTCTCGTCCGGCCCCTGAGCGGCGGGGCGATCCCGGCGTACGGGAATGAAGGGGTGCGGGCCGTGCCGAATTCTCCTAGAATCGTGCCCGTGCAGCCCGGACGTTCCCCGGTTTCCATCGTTGTTCCCACTTTTCGTGAGGCGGCGAACCTCAAGCCGTTGGTGGAACGAGCGTTCAGTGCACTTCGTTCCGCCGGCATCGAAGGAGAACTCATCGTGGTGGACGATGATTCCCGCGACGGCACGGAGCAAATCATCGAGTCGCTGAGAGAAGCGTATCCCGTTCGATTGATCGTCCGGCGGGGCGAGAGGGGATTGTCCGGCGCGGTTTTGGAAGGATTCCGTCACACCCGGTTTGACCTGTTCGTCGTACTGGATGCCGACCTACAACATCCGCCGGAAAGAGTTCCCGATCTTGTGAGAAAGCTCGATGACCCTTCCTGCGATTTTGTCATCGCCACGCGCTATGCCTTAGGTGGTTCGATCGCGCAATCCTGGCCGTGGTATCGGCGGTGGGGGAGTCGCGCGGCGACTCGTCTCGCCCGGCCGCTGGCACCGATAACCGATCCAATGTCGGGTTTTTTCGCAGTCCGCCGCCAGTCCTGGGAAAAAGCGGCATCCTTGAACCCCATCGGCTACAAGATCGCCCTTGAGCTGTATGTGAAATGCGGGTGTCGAAACCCGGCCGAGGTGCCGATTCCCTTCGGACTCCGCGTCGCAGGGGAGAGTAAGGCCGGATTCCGGGAGGGCTCTCGATATTTCCGGCACCTCATACACCTGTATGGGTATCGAATTTCACGGTGGTTTCGGGAATAACAGTCGGGCAACATGAGAATCGACCTGCACACCCACATTCTGCCGGAGCGCTGGCCCAATCTTTGCGAGAAGTACGGCTACGGCGGATGGATGCAGGTCGAGCATCACGCGCCAGGTTGTGCCCGCATGGTCAGGGACGGCGTGACCTTCCGCGAGATTCAAGATAACTGCTGGTCTCCAAAAAGAAGAATCGAAGAATGCGATCGATTCGGCGTGGATATCCAGGTCTTGTCCACCGTGCCGGTGATGTTCAGCTACTGGGCCCGGCCAGAGCACACGCACGATTTGTCCCGATTGCTCAACGATCATGTTGCGGAAGTCGTTCGGGAACATCCGCGACGGTTTGCGGGACTGGGAACGCTGCCCATGCAAGATGCCGATCGTGCGTGTGCTGAATTGGAGCGGTGCGTTCGAATTCTCGGCCTCGCGGGGGTGCAGATCGGCACGCACGTCAATGGACTGAACCTGAACGACCCCTCGGTATTCCCGGTCTTCGAGCTAGCAGCTTCGCTGGGCGCTGCCGTGTTTGTGCATCCGTGGGACATGCTGGGAAAGGAACGGATGACGAAATACTGGCTTCCCTGGTTGGTGGGGATGCCGACGGAAACGTGCCTGGCGATCTGTTCCGTGATCTTTGGCGGCGTGCTGGAACGGCTTCCGGCGCTGCGCATCGGGTTTGCCCACGGGGGCGGCTCGTTTGCCGGATCATTCGGGCGAATCCAAAAAGGGTTTGAGTCGCGGCCTGATCTATGCGGGGTGGACAATCCCAAACCGCCCAATACGTACCTGGGAAAGTTTTATCTCGATTCGCTGGTTCACGACGTGGCGGCGTTGCGATTCCTCATCGATCTGGTCGGGGAGAATCGCGTCGCGTTGGGCACCGACTATCCCTTTCCACTCGGTGAGACCGAGCCCGGCAGCCTGATAGATTCCATGACGGACTTGACGGCGGAAGTGCGGGTTCGCTTGTTTGCGGGAACCGCGTTGGAATTCCTTGGCCAAAACGCATCGACGATGTCGCCCCCTTCGTAATTCGTAACTTGTGACTCGTAGCCTTTGTTTTCGGCCGATGGCTGCGCTGTGCCCCTCGTACGTCTGTTGTAAAATGCCCCCGTCATGGAATTCGATCCGCTCTACTATCGAGCCGCCGGCGGAGGAGTCGAAGTTCCCAACTCACCCGACGAATCCTTCGCCCGGGAATTGGATGCCCGCGATCCGCTCGCCCGATTTCGCGAGGATTATCTGATACCGCGTTCGCCCGCGGGACAACCCGTAATCTATTTCTGTGGAAACTCCCTGGGGCTTCAGCCTCGCGCCGCTCGATCCTTGATCAACGAAGAGCTCGACGAATGGGCCGGTCGCGGAGTCGACGGACATTTTCATGGGCTAAGACCCTGGTACGGATACCACGAGCTTTTTCGCGATTCGGGTGCTCGACTGGTCGGGGCCTTGCCCGGTGAAGTGGTCATGATGAACACGCTCACGGTGAACCTGCACCTGATGATAGCCACGTTCTATCGCCCGACGAGAGAGCGATACAAAATTCTCGTGGAGTATCCAGCGTTTCCGTCGGACACGTATGCCGTTAAATCGCAATTGGCTCTTCACGGGTTTGATCCCGCTGATGTCCTCGTGACCGTCGGTCCACGCACGGGAGAGCACGTAATCCGCTCCGAGGATACTCTGTCGGTTTTGCAACGCGAGGGCGATCGAATTGCTTTGGTGCTTCTGGCCGGCGTCAATTTTTTCACCGGCCAGGTTTTGGACATGGCCGCCATCACGGCCGCGGCCCACCGCTGCGGTTGTACGGTGGGTTGGGACCTGGCCCACGCCGCGGGAAATGTGCCTTTGGCGCTCCACGATTGGAGCGTCGATTTCGCCGTCTGGTGCAATTACAAGTATTTGAACAGCGGCCCCGGTGCCGTGGCCGGTTGCTTCGTCCACGAAAAGCACGGGAAGAACCTTACAATGCCGCGGCTGGCCGGATGGTGGGGAAACGACCCCGATTCACGGTTCCTGATGCACCTACTTCCCGATTTCGTGCCACGAGAAGGTGCCGACGGGTGGCAGGTGAGCAACCCGCCAATCTTCTCCTTGGCCCCCGTCAAGGCCTCGTTGGACATCTTCGAAGCGGCGGGCATCGAAGCGCTACGCAGCAAGTCCGTGCGTTTGACCGGTTTTCTGCGCTCTCTCATCGATCGCCTGGGCGCGGATCGTTTCGAGATCATCACGCCTCGAGAGGAAAGCGGCCACGGTTGCCAACTTTCAATTCTTGTGGGCGAACGGCCCAGAGAGCTTTTCCAGGCCCTTCAGGCCGAATCCGTGATCTGCGATTTCCGCGAGCCCAACGTGATCCGCGTCGCTCCCGTTCCCCTGTACAACACGTTTCTGGAAGCGTGGAAGTTCGTCCAGGTGCTCGGCCGGCACAAATGACGCTGAGGGATCTCTACCGGCCCAGTTCCTGGCTCCGGCGCCAAGCCGCTTCGACCCCTTCGACAATGTGCTCCAAGACGTGGTGGCGAGTCATCGATTCGATCGCTGCCTGCGTCGTCCCTCCGGGCGATGTCACCTTTGAACGAAGCACGGCCGGTGAATCACCCGATTCGATCATCATCCGTGCGGCACCCAGACAGGTCTGCTTCGCGAGAATGGCCGCCTCCGCCGCGGACAGTCCAATCTTCTCAGCGGCAGCGGTCAGCGCCTCGACGAAGTAATAGAAATAGGCCGGCCCCGAGCCAGAGACGGCGGTGATGGCGTCCATCTGCGATTCGTCGTCCACCACGATGCAACGCCCGCCGGCTTCGAAAACACGTTGGGCCCGCAGCAGATCGACGGCCTGGGCGTGACGCCCCTTGCACACCCCGGCCATTCCCGCGCCCACGTGAATCGGCAGGTTAGGCATGGCCCGAACGACGCGGGCCTCAACCGGAGAGAACAAGATTTCGAGAGATTTTGTGGAGACACCGGCCATGATAGAGACGATCAGGTGGTCGGGGCGAACGAGATCGGCGAACGCACGACAGATGTCGGCAAATTGCTGCGGCTTGACGCAAAGGATGACGATGTCGCTGTTCTCGACGAGAAAGCGGTTGTCAGCCGTGACCGCCACATTGAATCGAGCGGCAAAAAGCTGCCGACGGGCTTCCGAACGGGCCGAAGCGATGATGCGGTCGTTGAACAATAGGGTGTTGCGGACGATGCCGTGAACGATTCCTTCGGCCGCGTTGCCCGCCCCCAGCACGCCGATTTCGAATTGCGAACGCATGGTCAGCCTCGCCGTGACGATACAATGTCCGAATGATTCAGGAAATCGAGGGCGGGAAAGCCGTCTTACTTCAAGTCAAAGTCGTGCCGGGCGCGTCCCGCACCCGCTTCGTCGAGGAATGGAACGGACGAGCCAAATTCGCCGTTGCGGCACCGCCGGATAAAGGCAAGGCCAACAAGGAACTGATCGAATTTCTTGCCGACCGCCTGGGGCTGCGGCGCTCCGACTTTTCAATCGTCGCCGGGCAAACCAGCCCACGGAAAACGATCAGGATCGCGCGGGCGTCCGCGGTCCTGGTTCGCACCGGCTTGATCCCCGCGCGAACCTGAAATCTCAACACTGGACGCTAGGCGGTCTCCTGCGCCCTGATGCGCTCAGAATTCCGTGGGACCGTGTGTCGTTGCTATTTGGGCCGTGTCTTAGCTTTGTGTCGCTTTCTAGAGTGTAGTAAACCGGCAATGGAGCAGGCGCCTGAAAAAATGGCCGTGTTGGACCGACACCTGTCCTAAACATTCATCGACTTCGATCAAACCAGCCCGCGAGTTCCTCATGAACCTCAATTGTGTTCAAGACCACAAAACTGCGATATTGAATCAGCGAAACAATTCGACCGGTGCCGAGTCCCACGCTCGCGGACCCACCCAGGCTGCCCAACGCTTGGCCGGTCGGCGTGTCGGCCCACGAATCGGGGACCACCGTCAGGATGATGGCGTTTCGAGCGCGTTCCATTCGCATTTCCAGTTCCTGCTCATTTTGACCCTGCTGACTTCCCTGACCACCGCCTCCGCCGGACTGAAATACGCTCCCGCGGCTTCTACCGCCGCCCCCGCCCCCCCCCCCCCCCCTCCTGCCGCCCCCGTTGCTGTTCTGGCCGCCCCAATCGATCTTCGGTGCTTCCTCTTGAAAATTCCGGCCGGTGAAAAACAGGGCGCCGACGTAGGAAATATTTTGG
>Ga0187893_10000590_pt1 | contig 92979 bp, 73 predicted proteins | sample MA1701074metaG_FD_139574 | JGI IMG/M metagenome (GOLD analysis project Ga0187893, IMG submission 139574) | White microbial mat communities from a basaltic lava cave in the Kipuka Kanohina Cave System on the Island of Hawaii, USA - MA170107-4 metaG ... | reverse complement strand
GCGCCATGCTTCGTTGCTCCTCGTCGACGATACTCTCCGCCGTATCGCCTCCTCGTCTCGCCTCGCCTGACGCCAAAATCGCTCCGGCAAACCCTAGCCGGACTTATGAACGGGAGCACTTAGACGGCGGGTCGATAGGCGAAGAGGGGGATCCCCCACTCCTCGTCCCGGGTGAGGAGAGCCCACTTGAGAGCGCCTTGAGCGACCTGGGACTGCGGGTCGTCGACGCAGTTGACGACCGGCCGGTCGAACCCTTCTCGCTTCAGCTCCTGGAGAATCCGTTGTGGAAGCCCCATGGTGGCCGAACCTCCGCCGGCGAGGAAGACCTTCGGCAGGTACGAGGCGTCGACATCGAACGGGCAATGGGCGAGGACTTCCCGGATCGCCCTCATGATCACGGGAACGAGAGACTCGCAGGCCTCCCTGAGGATCGACGTGAGATCGATCACCCGCTCTGTATTCCCCAGCGTCAGCTTCACCTTGCACTGGCGCGTCGCGGGGGCCACGAAGCCGAGCTGTTCCTTGAGCCGGAGAGCGGTGTGGTCCGTCAATGCGAGGTCGGGGTACTTCTCGATAAGGAGATTCTTGAGGAGCTGGTCGACCGTCCGCCCGCCGTGCGGGAGGACGGACCGGTGTTCGATCTTGAGAGAATGCCCCCTGACGACCGCCGCACGGACGGCCTTCGCGCCGACATCGACCACGACGCCGTGATGATCCGAAGGATTGTCGAGGACTCCGAGTGCCAAGAGGAGCGTTTCGTCGACCATGAGGAATCGCTCGAAGAGTTCGCCGGCCACCGCCCGCAGTTCGCTCTGGCGGCGGGCGTCGGCTTCGGAAGGGGAGGCCACGACGCCCCAAGGACGGCGGGAGTCGCTCGTCCCCATCAACTGCCGCAGGGCCGATGCGAAGTCGTAGAGGGCGGCCGACCGGTGGGACTCCGGGACGGCGTAGGGCGAGAATGTCTCGATCGCATCGCGCATCCGAGCCGCCGCTTCGCCGATGACGACCTGAGCTTCCAGACCGCCTTTGTCGCGGTAGGCCATGAGGGTCGGAAGAACGGCGCTGGAGACGCTAGCCGGCCCAGGCGCGCAGGCGACAACCTCGCTCAAGGTGGTGGTCGCCGATCCCAGGTCGAGTCCGACCTTCCAGGAGCATTCCGATCGGACGACTCGGAACTCGGGCAGTTTCACGGCGGTCAATGCGCGCGCGGTCATGGTGCTCACTCCTCGTTCAGAATCTTGCGCCCACACGGTCCAGCGGCTGGATCAGACCGACCGGGGTCCAATCCTCGCTCCGAAGGCGGACCTTCTGCAGGCACCTCAGCTCGAAATCGTACGCAATCTCGAAGACCGGCTCCGTGAGTCGAGCGGAACCCACCGGGCGGGCCGTCCGCGGAAGGGGCTGGATGGCGGGGAAGATTCCATCCAGCAGGGCTTCAATCTCCATTGGATCGACCGGCTCACGGACCGCCGTTCCGTCGGAGGGAAAGGCGGCCTCGATCGCCGCTTGGATCTCGAAGGCCCTCCGGTCGAGGCCGTGAGAGCCGTCTTTCTCCGGAAACGGCGGCCGAGCGGGGATCGGCGGCCGGACCGGCTCGACCGGCGCGGACGGAGCGACCGGAGAGACGCGGGGCAACGGGCGAGGCGTTTCGGGGCGGCGGTCGCGTCCTTCGGCTTCGAGCGTACCGAAGAGATCCTCGAGGGCGGCACGGAGGTTGAGGCAGGAGCTGTCCCTGGTGAGGGGAAGACCGGCCTGCGCCCTCCCGCCGGGAAAGTAGCTTCCGGTTCCCGTCGAGGAGGAGACCGTCCTGACAGCAGGCACTTTGAAGTAGGCGTCGGGTCCTTTCAAGATCATGCCGGTGAACGGAGCAAGAAGCGTTCCCGCGGACGCCATCGCGGCCCGACGGCGCAAGTGAAAGGGACACGGCAAGTTTGTCCGTCCCGGCTCTGGACAGGCGGCTTTCCGTTCTAAGGACCCTTTCCGCGATGTACCGGAGGAAGATAGTTTGTCTCGATGGAACCGTTTTCCGGGCCTGTCGGCCCGGGAATGGTTGCGCGGCTCCTACGACTTCAACCGAACGACGGGCGGCTCCGCGTAGTCGATCCAGAGCCTCTCCGCTTCGTCAGCGTGAAGCACGCCATCGTGGAGGTAGAACCGGTAGCGGGCACGATAGGGCTTGCCCGGTGCGATCTCGAAGTCGCCGGCTTTCACGGGGGCGAAGTTCATGAAGGGCTCGCTCGGATGCGAGCGGACCGGCTGCGGCGCCCGAAAATTTTCGGGATGGCCCAGGACCGCGATCCCGGCCCACTTCCCGTTGACGGGGCCGCCGACGGGCCCCGACAGGTCGAACCAGCGCGCGTTCGCCCCCTCGGCGTTCAGCCGCCCTTTTCCCTCGGAGGTGAAAACGCGCACGTTGTCCCCCTCCCAATCCCAGGAGCCGCGGATCCCCAGCCCGCCGTAGCGATACTGCGGGAGCTTGAGGGGGCTCGATCCTGCGCACTCGTGGTCAATGTCGAGATCGAAGAGGAAGTACGAGGCCCGATCGCCGGCCGCCCGTTCTGTGGCCCCCCGTTCTGTTGCCCCCTGTTCAGCGGCCGGCCCATCAATGGACAGCGAGCCCGAGCCCATTCGCCACACTCGAGCGCTCCAGCGCTCGATGAGCACGGCTTTCGGTCCGCCCGGAGCCTTCAGGTCGACGTGGCGGTGGCGCGCCTTGAATCCGGCGAAGACGGGACCGGACTGCTTCCCTTCCAGAGCCTCGAATTCGACCCTGCCCTTGCCGTCGCCGAGGTTCCAGAAGTCGGGATCGCGCCCTTCGAACTCGGTTTTGACCCAAGGCGACCAGACGCCGCGGTGATGGAGATGGTTGCGCGGGTAGTCCATCGTCAACGGGAGCCCCGCCGGGCTCCAGAGCGGATGGAGGTAGCCGTTTCGCGCGTGGAGTGGATTGATGCCCGGCTCGGGCGGCGGAACGAGTCCGTAGTTGTAACGGAGGACCGACCGGCCTCCCAGGCGGACTTCGAGGTGCTTCCCCGAGACGTCTTCGATCGCGAGCGGGCCCGCGGCGGCGCCCGCATCGCTCGGCCCATCGAGGAGAGCAAGCCGGAACTGGCGCGACGATCCGGGCTTCGTCTCGCCTTGGAGGATCCAGTGGACCCGGGGTCCGTCGACCTGAGCCGGGACGGCTTTCTCTCGACCGCCGGTGGTCTCGACGAGCGCCGCTCGAGCCGCCGGCGCCGCGAGGTCGATGAAAACCGGCGTGTCCCGTCGTGGATGGCGCCCGGCTTCGACCTCGACCCGGAGATCGGCGGCCGGAACGAGACCGGTCAGCGCGCAGACGAAGAGCGGGGACACGTCAAAGCTACGGGCACATCGATGTTTCATACGATCCTCCGCCAGCTCGGGATCTGCGGGAGCCAGAGTCTATCGGTCGCTCCGGCGATAGGAAAGATCTCCTACGGAGAATCCTTACTGTAAGCCGACCAGCCGGCCCTCAAGCGAGGATCCGCCAGAGCGCATAGCCGGCGGCGGCCCAAAGCGCGACACCGACGGCCACCCCCGCCGCGTACCAGCCGCCATCGTCGGGCGTGCGCGACCTGCCGTCCGGCAGTCCGTCGAATCGCGGACACCGGCCGAGCGTCGCAAGCTGGAGCACGACGAGCCCCGGGAGGGCCAGGGCAAAGTGGAGGATCAGTTCGCGGCCGAGCCAGGTGATGAAGCGGAGCAGAAAAGCCAAGAGCGCTCGGCTCCTAATCCTCGATCCGCCGAGCGTGGCGGCTCAAGGCACGGCCGAAGGCAGCCGCAAGCGGCCCCGGACCGACGAAGACCGCGAGATCGGCCCCTCCCAGCTCCGCGAAGAGAGACTCGAGGACCCTTCCGGCTGTTCGTTCACTTGCATCGCGGACCAGGATGCCGAGATACTTCTCGCCCAGACGGCGACCCAAGGTATGGAGCAGCCGAGGGCGATGCGTCACGACGGCCAGCGTGGCCCCCGTTTCGATCCCCGTCTCGATGAAGGGTCCAAGCGGGTCTCCTCCATCGACGATGAGGTTGACGCGACCATCGAGCAGGTCGCCCTCGCCCGCGGCGAGGCGCGCCCGAAAGGCCTCCACCTCCCAGCTTTCGATGAACGCGGTCTGCCGACTCGTCAGAAAGCGGGGCCCGCCGGTCCTGGGTGCACGGAGGAAGACCGCCATCGCGCCGCGGTAGACCTCGGCGACGGTGCGGAGCTGCGCCAGATCCTTCGCGGCGTAGTAGACCCCGCTCCGGGGCACGATGACGACCCGCGGATCAAGGCCGAATCGCTTGCGGAACCTCCTCGCAAGCCGCACGGAGGACTCGTACCACGACGCCCCGTCGCCGTCCTCGGGCAGAGAGTCCAAGACGAGCGGGCTCGTGCGACAGTAGACGATCTGATCCGGCGTGAACGCGCCCTGGAGTGCGGCGAGCGGAGCTTCGGGCAACCGTATGAAGCGGCGTGCGATCGGTTCCCTGTCCCGATGGACCAGCAGCGGGGAGCATCGCGCGGCAAGAAGGGCCGAACGGATCGTCCCGGCCAGAAAACCGTGCCGCCGCAAGCCCGAACCGCCGCGGGGAATGACTTCGAAGGCGAAAGGGTTCACCCGTCCGAGCCTCATGTACCGTTCCGCCGCCCGGCAGACGCTGCGGTGTATGGCGAAGCACTCCTGAGTCTCCGGGGCGGAGACAAAGAGACCGTGATTCTCGAGGAGCATGACCGACGGCAGCTTACCCGCCCGCAAGCAGTACTCGGCGATCTCGCGCTCGACGCGCTGCGCGAGAATGAATCCCGGATCCACGTACGGCACATAGAGCGGCTCCCAGAATCCACTCCCGACGGCCTTCATGTAGGCGACGCGGCTCCCGCGCGAGCAGAGAAACGCGTTGAGCCCGACCGGGTGGGAGTGGATCACGACGCGGTCGAGGAGGGCGTGGAGGCTCGACTCGACCGAGGGACGGGAGCCGAGCGGCACGACGACCGACTTGCCGAGTAGGCGAAGGACTTCTCTTTCCCTCTCCGCAGCGGGGAGCCGCAGGAGCCGCGCGACCGACAGGATCCGCCGCAGGCGGCTCAAGGACAGCTCGACCCAACCGCGCGAGTCGTTCATCTCTGCGAGCGCAGTGCCGGAGGCCTTGATGAGGATGGCCCGGCCGTCAGCGGTCTTGACGGAGGTGTTCCCTCCGCCCCCTTGAACAAGGTCCGGGTCCCGTCCCACCTCCCGGGAGATACGGATGAGATCGGCGAGAGCCTCCTGGCCGCCCCGCGTGGACGGGCGAACCGGTGCCGCGCGGCCAAGACCGCGCGGATCGGCAGGGACTGCCTGACCGTCGCTCATGAATTTCCCCCTCCTCGACGGGCGGATTTGGAAAGAGGCGGATTATAGGAAGGGGCGGAGGGGGCCACAAGGATCCACCGTCCGCTCTCCGGCACGGGTCGGCTCCGCGGTCGGCCCGATTGAAAAGCAGAACCGGAAGGACTACCCTCGATGAATCCACCGGCCGGCGGAGGCCGTATCCATCCAAGGAAGATGAGAGCCTTGAGGGAACCAGCTCGACCTTTCTCCCAGGACCTCGGAAGGCTCATCGCCTCCGTCGCCGACGGAAACGAGGCGGCGCTTGCTTCGCTCTACGATGCCACCAGCCCACGAGTCTACGGTCTCGTCCTGCGCATAGTGGGCGACCGCGACCTGGCTCAGGAGGTGACGCTGGACGTGTACCACCAGGCCTGGAGAGAAGCGCGGAGGTTCGCTACCGAGCGCGGGAGTCCGGAGACGTGGCTATTGACGATCGCCCGGAGCCGCGCGATCGATCGGCTTCGGTCCGTGGAGCCGCGGCGGCGGCGGGAAGTCGCCTTCGCCGACTCTTTCGACCCGGCGGGGCCCGCGGACGAGCCGGCCGTCTCGGGCGAGCGCGAGGAAGACCGACGGCAGGTCCGCTCGGCGATCGCGCAGTTGCCCCAAGAGCAGCGTCGCGCCATCGAGCTGGCGTTCTTTCAGGGGTTCACCCATCGCGAGATCTCCGAGCGGTTGGGCGAGCCTCTGGGCACCGTGAAAACGCGGGTCCGCTTGGGTATGCTCAAGCTCAGAACCCTCCTGGAACCGAACGAGGCGGACTTATGAACTCGAAGCAGGCGGAACCAAACGAACCGACTCCGAGCGCTTGCGTGCGCTACGACCGGGTCGCCGCCGAGGAGGTGGCGGTCCTCTATGCGCTCGGAAGCCTCGAGCCGGCGGAGGCCCTCCGTTTCGAAGAGCACATGGCCCGCGAATGCCCGGTCTGCGCCCGGGAAGCCGCGGCATGGAAGGAGACCGTGGGCCAGCTCGCGGAGTCGGAGTCGGCCGCCGGAGAATCGCCCCCGGGGAACGTGCGCCGCGAGCTGATGGATCGGATTTCGAAGGCGCGGGCGGAAGCGTCGAAGAGCATCCAGGTCTGGAAGGATTGGACGGGGCCCGGCGAGGCGCCCGAGACCTCAGGCTTTCGGATCGTACGCTCGAGCGAGGGAGGCATGCAGCCCACTGGAGTGCCGGGCGTCACCGTCAAGCAGCTCTCCACCGATCGAGTGCGGAGGTCGGTGACCATGCTCGTACGGATGGAGCCGGGCTCAGCCTATCCATCGCACCGCCACGGGGGAGCCGAGGAATGCTACGTCCTCGAGGGAGACCTCCGCGTCGGCGAGCACGTCCTGCGCACCGGAGACTACCAGTACGCCGACGAAAAGTCGCTGCACGGCGTGCAGTCGACCGAAAAGGGCTGCTTGCTCCTCATCGTCTCCTCGCAGGACGATGAGCTCGTTTGAGCCACGGCATACGCATCCCTTTCCAAAAATTTCCCGCGTCGATGAATCCGCCGCCGCCTCCCGCCCGTAACCCTGCCTGTACGGTCTGCAGTAGCCCCCATGTTCCAAGGAGGATTCTTCATGCGACTCACTCGGACGAACACTCGACGGTCCTCGTGGATCCCGGCAATTCCGGTTTTCCTCGCGATGGCGGCGGGACTCGGGAGCGCCGTTGTCGCTTCGAGTCATCGCGAGGCCCCGAACATCACAGAGCTGCCGAAAGTCGACGGCACCGACTTTTACATGTTCCGGAGCTACGAGCCCGGCCGGCAGGACTTCGTCACGATCGTGGCGAATTACCTCCCCCTCCAGGACCCCTACGGCGGACCGAACTATTTCACGCTGGACCCCGATGCCCTCTACGAGATTCACATCGACAATAACGGCGATGGCCGTGAGGACCTCACGTTCCAGTTTCGCTTCGAACGGAACGTGAAGAACATCGCGCTGACGATCGGCCCGGAGGGGAACCAAAGGACCGTCGCGGTACCCCTCGTGAACGTCGGCCCGTTCCCCTCGAGACCCGGCGACGATGCGACGAACCCCGCGGCATTCAACGTGACCGAGACCTACTCGGTGACGCTGGTCCGCGGCGATCGGCGCAGGGGCGACCGTTCGGCGGTCAAGAACTCGCAGGGAGGCAGCTCCACCTTCGCGAAGCCCTTCGACAACATCGGCGACAAGAGCTTCCCCGACTACGAAGCCTACGCTCGGAATTTCATTCACTCGATCGACATCCCGGGCTGCTCGACCCCCGGCAGGGTCTTCGTCGGCCAGCGGAAGGACCCGTTCGTCGTCAACCTCGGCGAGACCTTCGACCTCGTGAACACGAACCCGCTCGGCGCCGAGGACGGAGAAGCCGACAGCCTGGCCTACAAGAACGTCACGTCGCTCGTTCTGGAGCTGCCCATCGGTTGCCTCACACGCGCGGGCGAGCCGGTCATCGGGGGATGGACCACCGCGAGCCTGCGGCAGGGGCGGCTCCTGAACCCGCGTCCCAGCTCGGGCCGCGAAGGGAAGGGGGCCACGATCGAAGCAGGCCCGTGGGTCCAGGTTTCGCGGCTCGGGAGCCCGCTCGTCAACGAAGTCGTCATCGGCCTCAAGGACAAGGACCGCTTCAACGCCAGCGAGCCGAAGGATGACGGCCAGTTCGCGGACTACGTCACCCATCCGACGCTCCCCGCGCTTCTCAACGCCCTCTTCGGCGTTCGCGCGCCGGCGCTTTTTCCGCGCCAGGACCTCGTCCTCGCGTTCTTGACGGGCGTCGACAACCTCAACCAGCCGCAGAACGTCGTCCCGTCGGAAATGCTCCGCCTCAATACCTCGATCGCTCCGCTCCCGAAGGGATCGCAGAAGCGCCTGGCGGTGCTGGCCGGCGACGCGGCGGGTTTCCCGAACGGCCGGCGGCCCGGCGACGACGTCGTCGACATCGAGCTGCGCGCCGCGATGGGGGTCCTGCTGCCGGCGGCGGTCGCGCCCGACGGCCAGCTCCCCTATACGGACGGCGCGTTCGTGGACGATGGCTATTTCGACGAATCTTTCCCCTACCTGCGTACGCCGATCCCGGGCGCGACGAAAAACTGAGGCCCAGAGGGTTTCAATAGGACAGGAGACAGCCATGAAATCAAACCGACGTGCCCGGTCCCTGCCGACCGTTCGCCTGGCCGCCTGGGCGGCCCTCGCACTCGCCTTCACGGGCGCGGACCTCTCCGGTCAGGAATCGTACTTCCGCCGCGGGGACTCGAACGGCGACGGCGAGTTCAACATCGCCGACCCGATCACCACGCTCAACTTCCTCTTTCGCGGCGGGCCCGACAGCGGCTGCCGCGATGCGAACGACACCGACGACAACGGCGCGATCGACCTGACCGATGCCATGTGGCTGATCTTGTACCTCTTCCTCGGAGCCGAACCGCCCGTGCCGCCCTTCCTGGCTTGCGGTCTCGATCCGACGCCCGACGGTCTGACCTGCGAGGGCCATTCGCTTTGCCCACTCACGCCGTTCACCGATTTCCTGGGGGAGGTCATAGACTCCGCCCCCGACGACGAGGCGGCCATGGCGCTCGAAGACCTCAACTTCACCTTCAGCGATGATCCGCAGGCTTTCGAGTTGCTCCTCCGATGAAAAACTTTCCCCCTTCCTATCTTCTCATTGCGCTTCTGGCGCCCGATGCCGTCAGTCGGGCGCACGACTTCTGGATCGAGCCCTCATCTCCCTGGTCCCAGGTGGGCTCGATCCTCTCTTTGAGACTGCGCGTGGGAGATGACTTCCCGGGTGAACCGGTCCCCCGCGATGCGGCTCGCATCGAACGGTTCATCTTGGCGGCTGCGGGCGGCGGGACGCCGCCGGAGAAGCCGTCAGAGAAGCCACCGGAGAAACCACGAGAGAAGCCGATTGCCGGCCGCGACGGATCCGATCCGGCCGGGCTCGTTCTCCTCGATGCGCCGGGGCTCCACATCGCCGGCTATCGCAGCCGGAGATCGAACGTCGAGCTGGACCCGCGCCGTTTCCGAGGCTACCTGAAGGAAGAGGGACTCGATCGGATCCTCGCCCTGCGGGAGAAGCGCGGGGAGAGCGAAATCCCCGGCCGCGAAGTCTTTTCGCGCTGCGCGAAGGCGCTCGTCGGCTGCGCCAATGGAGCCGTCGAGGGGGCCCATGTCGAATTGGGCGGCGCCGGCCGGGGCCATGGCGGCGCAGGCGGCGGCGCTCACGACCGCGTCCTCGGCTTTCCGCTCGAGCTGATCCTCGAAGAAGATCCCCTCGGCTCTCGGCCCGGCGATGAAGTCCCCTTGAAGCTCCTCTACGAGGGAAAACCGATCGCCGGAGCGCTGGTGAAGGCCCGCCGCAGGCCGGAGGAGGGAGAAACGTGCCCCACCCACACCCGCCGGACCGACACGCAAGGGCGAGTGAAGCTGCGCTTCGATCGGCCCGGCTTCTGGCTCGTCTCCGCCGTTCACATGGTCGAGGCCCCCAAGGAGACCGATGCGGACTGGGAGAGCTTCTGGGCGTCGCTGACGTTCACGACGGGAACGAAACGACCTTGAATTGCCCGTCGAGCACGAAGATCGACCCGAATACACGGATGCGGGATTCCTCGCCGTTGGGGCGCCGGACCCGGAGTTCGACCTTTTTGAGGAGCTTGAAGGTCTTGTACTCCTCGACTCCTCCCGTGGGGATCACTTCGAGCAATTCGAGCTTCTCCCCCCCGTAGTCCTGGATCACCTCCCGGAGCCCCTTCAAACTTTTCATGTCCAGGAGGTACCAGTGCGTATCGACCGGTATGGTTTGACCCGGTCCCGCGGCGGGCAGTTCGGGAAAGAGCAGATCCTTATACTCGCGTTCCGTTATCCTGAGCGCCCCGAGCGCGGCCGCATCGCGCTTCTCGAGAGCTTCGAGGGCCTTCAGGGACAGCGCCCATTCGGACGCTTCGGCACCTTGAAGCTTGCGGTTGGGTGGCGCCGCGGTGTCCACCGGCACCGTGGCGGGACGAGAAGGCGGGGGAGTGGTGGGAGGCAAAGACGGCGCAGCGGATTTCATGCATCCGGCTGAGAAAGCAGCGGAGAGGAGCAAAAGCCCGGTCCATGGAGTCGAACGCCTCATTCGATGTCCCTCCTAGAAGCTGTAAGAATACGACAGCCCCACGGCGAAACCTGTCTTGTATTCCCGTGTGGTGAACTCGCCTTGCTTGTACTCGTACTTGTCGTTGAGGATGTTCTCCCACGTGAGCTTTAGGGCGGATTTGCCGAAGCGCTTCTCGATGCTGAAATCGAGCCCCCAGCGGGGCTGCTCCTCCTCGTCCGGGAGGCCGAAAGATCCCACCGTGCTGATGCGAGGGCCGGTCGTGTTGGCCAGGAGCGCGGCGGTGAGGTCCCACCGCTTCGACTCAAAGACGAGCCCGGTGTTGAAGACGTATTCCGCCTGGCCCTGGAGAGGGCGCTTGTCGTTTGTCTGGACGTCGCCCGATTCCTTTCCGATCGTGACTTCGGATTCAATCCAGGCCACGTTCAGGATCACGCCGAGATCGCGCAGGTCCTCCGCAAGGAATTCCAGGAAGTCGAAGCTCTTCTTCACTTCGAACTCCGCACCGTAGAGGTCCGCGGACTCAGCGTTGTCCCAGGAGATTCGGAAGGTCGAGCTGCTTACCCTGTAAACCTGTTCGATCGGCTCATCGAATTTCTTGTAGAACCCCCCCACCGAGATCGTGTCTCCGGGCGATGGATACCACTCCCAGCGGAGGTCGAAGTTCCAGACCTTGGCCCGCTGGAGGTCGGGGTTGCCCACGACGGCGTTACCGCCAGCCAGCTCGGTGTACTCGAACTCCGCCAGCTCGCGGAACTCGGGCCGGGAGACTGTCTGGCTTGCCCCGAGGCGGACCTGCATGTCCTTGAGGTGCTCCTTGTCCCGGGAAAGCTCCCAGACCAGGTCGACCGACGGGAGCACATCCGTCGTGTGCAGCTCGGTCTTCGTCTCTACGGGTGTGATGGTGAAGGGTTTGAAGCTGATCACCTCCTGGACCGAATCCTCCACCCGTGCACCCGCTTGCACGCGCACGAGGTCGTGGAGGCGGAAATCGGCCAGCGCGTAGGCCGCCAAGATCGTCTGTTCCGCCGAGTAGTTGTCCGTGTCGCGGGTGTTCTCATCCAGGAAGAATCCGTCCGGATTGATGTTCTTTCTCTGGAGCAGCTCCTCGGGGGGGAGGGTCTGGTCGATCGGTTTTCCGTTCTCGTCGACCGGCCCGCCGCCATGGGTGAGGTTGAAACGTCGAGAGTTGAAGTCCCGATCGCGAAAGAGGACCGCCGGTCCGAGCTTGATTTTCTGTTTTGGGGCCTTGTCGGTCGGCTTGGCCCCGCGGTCGGCGATTTCAAGGGGGTTGAAAGGGATGGAGAGGTCGATGGCGCCGTCGTAGATGTTCTCGTCGAGGATGAAGAAGAGGCGGCTGCCGCTGTTCGTCAACCGCTCGAACTGGAAGTCATCCGCCGCCTCGTTGAAGACATAGACCACCTGCCGGTTGTCCGGCTCGTCGCGCTGGGAAAGCGAATAGGTCGCCCGCCACTCGAGAAACAGGTCTCCCGCCAGGAGATGCTCGCCGAAGGGCTGTGTGGAGAGGAGGCTCCGCTCAATCCAGCGCAGCCTGGTGACCTCGATGTCGTTGCCGCGCTGGCGATCTTCACCAGTCTGGAGCCTCACCTCGTCCTCCGCCGAGCGCGTGTAGATATTCCTGATGCCCACCTTCTGGCCTTCGTTGATCTCCCAGACGAGGTTCAAGACGCCGGAAAGCTCCGCCTCGAAGGTCGAGGTATCCAAGTTGAACTGAGCCTGGGGCACCAGGGGAACCTCCCCGGAGGAGCGGAAGACCTGCCGTTTCTCTTCGAGGACGGTCTGGTACTTGTTCGCCCAGTTGACCGCGCCCGTGATCCCGAGCGCGCCGTCCCCCAGTTTTCCAAAGACCTTCCCGAAAGAGAGGCTGAGGCGCTGCTCGGGCGGCGCGGTGATCTGGTGCGGCTCCCAGATGTTCCGGAAGGAGCGCCCGATCTCCTGGACCTCCTCCGCGGTGAGGCCGGTGCCGCCGCTGCCGGTCTTGACGTCTTCTTGCGGGACCTCGTCCGGGAGCTGGCGCTTGCCGTCGTCGAACGCCAGGAAGTCGAGGTTTCCTCCCTCGTAGGTAGCGAAGTCTTGAAGGGTCGTCCCGTCTCGGTACTTGAGCCCGATCCCAAATTTGAGGAAGTCCTCGCTGGGTACGTCGATGGTCTCGATCTGGACGCTGCCACCCGAGAACTCGCCCGGCAGGTCGGGAGCGTAGGTCTTGGCGATCGCGATGGAGTCGATGATGTTGACCGGGAAGAGGTCCAGGGGCACGACGCGCTTATCGGGTTCGGGGGACGGGATCACCGCCTTGTTCAGGAGGGTCTGGCTGTATCGATCGCCCAGCCCACGAACGAAAACATACTTCCCCTCGCGGAGGTTGACTCCCGGGAGGCGCTGTGAGGCCTGTGCAGCGTCGCTGTCGGTGCGCTGCCCCAGTTCTTTGCCTCCGACCTTGCTCGTCACACTCCCGGTTTCCCTGACATCCCCCTGGATCTTGGACTTTCCGGTTGGCGGGAGCTTCCCGGTCACCTCGAACACTTCTCCTTCCGGCTCGCCCTCGCCAGACGAAGATGGGGTCAGGGCGACATCGAAGGAACGCCCCGACCCCGAACGCACCGCGATTCGCACTTGCTGCGCGACGAAACCCGAGCGGCTGACCCGGATCGACTCATCGCCGACGGGAAGGCCGGTCAGATCGTAGCGTCCGTCCGGGCCCGTCAGCGCCTCTTGACCCGTCGAAAGCGACTCGACCTTCACCCCTTCGATCGCTTCGCCGGTGGAAGCGTTGCGAATCGTTCCCTTCAGGATCCCATCGCCGCCCGGCCGCGGGTCGGCCGCCTCCATGGCCCCCGGGTGCATGCAGATGACCGCCAGGCATAAACATAGGGGGAGTGCTCTCATGGAATCGGCGGACATGTTCAGTAGCGGATTCTCGCGACGGGAGGCACGGGACGTTAAGAATTAGCGATGTTTCGCCATGAGGATGCCGGATGTCCGTGGGGCTCCGGTGAAAGGCGCATGAGTTTTGAATGAAGCGAAGGGAGATGGGGAGGAGAGTCCACCGGCCCCAAAAAAAGGTGAGGTTCCCGGCACGGAAGCGAGTCCGGCGCCGGGAACGCTCTTGGAAATGAGGGGTTGGTTCAGATCGATCGTAAGGGCGAACGGATCAGTTCTGCGCGTAGCTGATCCAGGGCGCCTTGGTCCAGTCCTCGCCGATCGGCGGGACCGCGCCGCGGTAGCTCGTCGTCTGGAAGAATGGATCCAGACCGGCCGGGTCGATGGCGCCAGACAGCGCATCGTTCTGCGGCCGGAAGTTCGGAGCGGTCAGGTTGTAGGGATCGACGACGGGCGAAACCGTCGCCAGCGTGTTGTGCGTATTGAGGACGGTCCCGAAGTCGAGCGAAGTGTACGCAAACCCGTTGGCCGCGTTCTCCTCGCTTGTACCCGTCTCGCCCGTTCGGAAGTGACGGTTCGATGCGGGGGCCGGGCCGTTCTGGTAGAAGACCGAGTAGTCGACGATCAGGTTCCCGTTCGTCGGGTTGTTGTTGGTCGTGATACCGTCGTCGATATCGACGCCGGAGACCTTGAAGCCCTGCACGATCGCGTTGTAGAGCTGGGTGCCGCAGCCTCTACGGAGGAGGATGCCGTCGGTGCTCAGCGTCCCTTCGTTCGTATCGGGATCGCCGATCAGGGTGACGTTCGAGATGATCGGACGGGTGAGGGGAAGGGCCGCGAAGTCCGCTTCGCTGTTGTCGACCTCGAAGCCGCGGTCGGCCTCGTCGCCCTTCTGCTGGGCGACCCAGAACTGGCCTTTGCCCGAGAACCCAAACGAGTAATCGAAGCTGTCGTCGGAGATCCCGAGCATGATCCCGTACTTGAGGCTGGCGGCGCCACCGAACCACTCCACTCCGTCGTCGAGGTTGAACCGGACCTGGATGTGGTCAAGTTCGGTGCCCGATCCGACCGCGAAGAGCGAGAGGCCGTTCACTTCGTTGTCGATTGCGATCTCCGTCCCTCCAAACTCGATCTTGACGTAGCTCAGCTTGCCGCTCGAGTCGGCCGGATCGACGGCGGTTCCGCCGCCGTACTTCGTTCCCGGAGGGAGTCCTTCCGCGTCCGCTTCCTTGCCGGGCGCGTTGAGATCGCCCCGGCCGAGGATGATCACTCCACCCCAGTCGCCGCGCTTGCGCTCGCCGACCGGCTTGGAGCTGGTGAACACCACCGGATCGACCGGTGTCCCGACCGCAACGATCTTGGCGCCCCGATCGATCACGAGGAGGGCGTCCGAAGTGGAGTCTCCCATGATCGTGACGCCGGACTGGATCGTCAGGGTGGCCGGGGCGCGGACGAAGACGCCGGAGATGAGCCTGTACGTCTTGTTGCGCTCCAGGGTCCGGTTGGCGGTGATTTCGCCCGTGATATCGATCGGTGCGGAGTCATCGGCGCAGTCGAGGGAGTCCGCCGTCGGATCGGCGTCGATCTGCGGATATGGAGGCGCGGGTTGGCGGCCACCGAGGAACAAGAAGTTGAAGACGTTCACGGCATCGCCGATGTCGACCTCGCCCGAATCATCGATATCCGCGGCGTCGAGGCAGGGAGGAACGGAGCCGCCGGTAAAGAGGTAACTGAGAATCGCGACGCCATCGGAAAGATCGATGGGAGCCGCGTTGGTGTCCGAATCGCGGTTGGCGTCCCCGCGCAGAAAGTGCGCGCCCGCCTGCGCCTCGCGGACAAGGATGCATCCAAGACCCAACGCCAACACCGAAACAAAAAATCGATTCATGCGAACTCTCCTTCCTTACACTACAGAGAGACCGATACACGGACCCACGTTTCACACCAATACGCTTGAGTCGGCCCGCAGTGTAGGGCGGGATTGTGAATTGCCGGTGAGGAGCCGCTGAATTTTGAAAGACGCCGGGGCTTACGGTGTAGGAGCCGCTTCGGCGCAAGGCAGGTCGTCGGGCGTCGGATCCACATCCGCCGCCGGAAAGGGAGGCCGCGGCGGAGGTCCGCTGCCGGAAATCCAGCTGCCAAGGTAGGAAGCGTCCGCGGCGCCGATCGCGCCATCGTCGTTCACATCGAGTGCGTCGGCGCAAGGAGGCACCGGCTGCGTCCCACCGGCGACCCGCGAGATGACAGCCATGTCGGTGATCGTCACCTTCCCGCTGCCATCCGCATCACCGCGGATGAACTTCCCATCGGGCCCCGGTACGGGTACGTCCGGCTCCGCATTGGCGGCGGCCGGCGTCGGCTCTTTGAGGAGGGCGATGTCCCCGGTTCCATCCGGATGGCGCCCTGTGCTCTTGTCCGCCGCCAGGTCGGTCGCATCGAATTCGAAGATGTCGGACCCCTTGTTGAGGGTGATCTGGATGGGGCCGGGGACGAGAGTGAAGTTGGCGTGAAAATCGGTTGCGCCGGCGGTGTCGGCGTCCAAGAAGATGACCAGGAACCCGCCGGGCGGCAGGACCGCCTCCGGCACGCAGGGGATCGTCCACTTCTTCGGCAGCGAGAGGTCGTCCGTGAGGGGAATGTCCCCCATGTTCACCGGGTCCTTCGTCGGGTTGTGAAGCTCGATCCAGGGTGAGAACTTCCCCTTCTCGTCTGCGAATGTCTTCGTATTCTCAACCATGACCTCGTTGATCCGGACCTTGAGTCGGTTTACTGCCGGCGGCGGCGGGCAGTCGGAGGGTTCCGGTTCTTCCCCCGGATTCGAGGGGCGGGTCCCCGAGATCGAGGGGCCATCGCTCAACGTGTCGCGGTCGCAGGAGGGAGCCGCGATCGCAAGGAGGATGGTCAACAACGGCGAAACCCAGGATCGGCCGGAGGTGCAAGTCATGGCGTGGGAATCTTCAACGCCGCATGTGAACGCCGCGTGAAGGAGATTCGAAAAACTGAGGGGGCGATGTGCAGGTGCGGGCGTGGCGGAACGCGGATCAAGCTCGCCCGGAAGAGGGTCTCCTCTTCACCAGAGGCCTCCTCCGGGCGGCTTGTCCGCTCACCCAACTCGCGGCGATAGGAAGAGGAGGGGGACAACCGCGATCTCCATCCCTACCGCTCGCGGGTCTTGCTCCCGCTTTGTGTAGAACCTGCCGGCGAGCCGCGGCTACGGACACTTCGCGTGGCCGGAGCAGCCTTCGAACAGGTCACACTCGGGGTACGGTGCCGCCGGGGGCGGACCGGCCAGGAACTGGAAGTTCAGATCGAAGACGGCATCCGTCAGGTCGACCGCGCCATCGCCATTGCAGTCGAGAGAATTCGGGCACGGAGAAGGCGGGCCGGCGAGGAACTGAAAGTTCAAGCTGAAGACTGCGTCGGTCAGGTCGCGGGCGTTGTCGCCGTTGCCGTCGCAACGGACCCAGTTTCTCGAAACAGTGGACGTGAGCGCGACCGTGCAGGTTCCGAGGCTGGGGAAGTAATTGATGCTGTCGAGGTTGACGATATTGCGAATGGGCCGGGGCTGAGTCGCCCCCTTGAAGCCGTCCTCAAGGCGCAGGGTCACGGAGCCATTTTGGCCGGCGGGCGGAAGCTCCGTCCGCACGGTGATGCGTGCCACGCGTGCGGTGCCGTTGGGTAGCAACGCCGTCAATTCGTCCTGCCCCAAGACGACCGCGGAGACGGCCCCTTTACGGTTGTCTGCCGGGTTCGTGGCCAGACGGGAGTCTTTGAAGTCGGAAGACGCCAAGTCGAAAGGGACGGGCCCGGCGGGCGGTACCTCGTCGCTCGGGTTCTCATCGCGGATCGTCGAAACCTCGATGCCGTTCACGGAGATTCCTTCAATAGTCCCACCTTCCGCCGTCAAGCTGATCGACCAGCCCTGAACCCCGACCGGCAAGGGGTTATTGGAAGTGGAAAGGGTGGCGAAGACGTCGAATGTGTTCACCTCTCCGGGCGTCCCCGTCGACTGGGCCGGACATCCCTCGAAATTGAGGGCGAAGTTGGGCCGGGAGCTGATGTTCACCGTACAGGAGCCGTACGAAGGAACGAAGTTCTGCTCGTCGATGTTGACGACGTTCTTCACGGGCCGCCCGCCCCCGACGAGGCCATCGGCGAACTGCAGGGTCAAGGGGAAGCTGGAGTCGCGGGCCGGAATCGTGGCCTCGACCGTGATACGGGCCACGCGGGCGATGCCGACGGGCTGAAGCACCGCCTTGTCGTCCTGCCCCATGATGACCGCCGAGACGGCCCCCTGCATGCCGTCGGACGGACGGACCGCCAGCCGCGAATCCTCGTAGTCGGAATCCGAAAGCGTGAACATGTAGGGGTTCCGCGGCGGGGTGGTGTCCGAGACGTCGTCGTCGTAGATCGTCACCACCCGGAGGCCGTCGACGGAGATCGACTTGATGGTTCCCCTGTCGGCCGTCACGCCCAAGGACCAGCCCTGAGGGCCCTCCTTACCCGGGTTTGTGCTCGTCGCGATCGTGACGAACGCCTCGAACGTCTTGGTCTCGCCCGGCTGGCCGCTGACCTCGGAAGGACACCCTTCAAACCCGAAAGCGACGGTGGGAAGCGAGCTCAGTGTGGTGGTGCAGGAGCCGAGCCCTGGGGCGTAGGTCACTTCGTCCACGGTGACCTTGTTCCGCACGGGCTGACCCATGCTCTTGAGACCGTCCTCGAATCTCAAGGTCAATGGAAGGGTAGTGTTCCCGGCCGGTATCACAGCCTCCACGGTGATCCGCGCGACGCGCGTCGTGCCGATCGGTGGGAGGACCCGAAGGAAAGACTGCCCCATGATCGCGGCCGAGACGGCGCCCTCTTTTCCGTCGGCGGGGCGCGTCGCGAGGTGGGACTCCTCGTAGTCGGAGTCGGAGAGGTTGAAGAATGCCGGAGCAGGGGGAACGCCGTCGTCGAAGTCCTCGTCGAGGAGGATCGGGACCGTGATTCCATCGACGGAGATCGCCTTCACGGTTCCGTTCGTCACCGTGACGCCGAGCGACCACGCTTGCGGGCCCTCCGCGGCGAGATTGTCGGCGACGTTCAGGGTCGCGAAGACATCGAACGTCTTCATCTCGCCGGCAGCCCCGACGAGGATCGAGGGGCAGCCCTCGAACCCGAACGAGAGAGTGGGGAGCTGGCGGAGCGGGATCGTACATGCCCCGAGCGCCGGCGCGTAGGTCACCTCGTCCAGGACGACTTTATTGCGGACCGCCACACCCGAGCCCTTGAGCCCGTCCTCGAACCGAAGTTCGAGGGCGCTCGGCTGGTTGCCGGTGGGGAGCTTCGCTTCGACCGTGATGCGGGCGACGCGGGCCGAGCTGTTCGGCTGGAGCACGGCGAGGTAGTCCTGCCCCATGACGACGGCCGATACCGCTCCTCGAGCTCCGTCACCCGGCCGCGTGGCGAGCTGCGAGTCCTTATAGGAAGAATTCGAGAGTTGGAACAGGAATGGATTGACCGGCGGGGTTGTGTCGTTGACGTCGTCATCGTAGATCGTCAAGACCTGCAGCCCATCGACGGAGATCGCCTTGATCGTTCCCCCCGTCGCCGTGACTCCCAACGACCAGGCCTGAGGCCCCTCCGTGAACGAATTCCCCGAGGTCGTGAGCGCCGCGAAGACCTCGATCGTCCGAGTCTCGCCGGCGCCTCCGACGATCTCCGCAGGACAACCGTTGAAATCGAAGCTGAAGCTCGGAGCCGCCGCCGCGAGCGAGGGAACGAGAAGGCAGATCCCGAAAATCGAAGGCGAGAATCGAACTGTGAAGCGAGGTCGAAGAGCACCGTCTCGTGCATTGCTGGGATGGTTGAATGCGGACGTTCGGCGACAGCTCATCTTGGCCCTCCAGTAAATGTGGTTATTCAGATCCCGACGAACGATCCGCCCGGGACCCGCTCGCCCGGGGACCGAAACTGAGGTCGTAGAAAACCAGATGCACGTGAATCTAGCTCGCGACCTGCGAGGAATTTTGAGTGAAAGGCTTTTAGGGCCATTCATGCCGCCGTCGCCGTTCGGATGCGATCGGCCGCGCCACGCCGAGCGGCGATCGAAGTCCTCCTCGCACCTGGCGGGGGTTGAGGCGACGACTCCCGCCGATGAACCGGATCCGCATCGCATTCGAAGGAAAAGCCCTGCGCGTCAGACTCAAGAATTCACAATTCCTTCTCTATGGGTTCACGAGTGCGCCATAGAGTTCGACGCGGATTGGCTGCGGCCGTCCATCGCAACGTCTATCGCAATCGTCTCTTTTCGGATTGCTCCAGGAATCTTCCCGGAGAAATCGCCGGATGAGGGGAGTCTTAATAAATCATGCCAGAGAGCACGTCCATTCGGAGTCGAGGCCATCGAGGGGTCGACTGCCTGATCCTTGCGACCCTTCTTCTCGCAGGGCTCGCTCACGCGCAGGAGGGCGCTTCGGGCCGGACCGCCGGGGATCGGACAGATCGAGAACGTAACGATGGTGCCGAGTCGAGAAAGCGCACCGCGCGCAAGACGGCCGCGGGGCGTTCGGCCCGCGAGCAGTTCGCGAGGGCGAGCGAAGAGCTTCTTGATCTCCAGGCCCGCATACGTGCCTCCGAATCTCGCCTCGCAGAGCGCCGCCGGACTTCCGAGGAGCGCCTCAGGGAATTGACGGAAGAGGGCCGCGCGGCCGAGCGGTCGGTCGAACTGCTTAAGAAGGCAGTGGAAAAGCGAGAGTCCTCGCTCGCGGCGGCGAAAGGAGCCGTCCAGACGCGCGAGAAGGAAGCGGGCCGCCTCCAGCACGAGTTGACTGGGGCTCTGGAACCTCTCAAGCAGCATCTCGACCGCGCCGTGAAAGCGATCGAGGGTGGGATCGCCTGGAAGATGGCGGAAAGGAAGGCCGCCGCCGAGGGGGCGCGCGAATCACTCGGCCAGACTGCGGCCCAGCCCTTCGAGCCCCTCCAGCGCGTCGGACGGCTGCAGACGGAGGAGGAAGCGCTCGGAAAGCTCGTGGAGGCCGGCACGGTCGAGCTGGAGGTGCAGGGCGAGAAGGCCGCTGTGCCCGCCTTCCACCTGGGGCTCCTGGGCGTTGTCCTCGTCAGCCCGGAGGGCAGGATCGCCGGCTTCGCCGGGCCTGGGCAGCGGCTCGAGGATGGCCCGGCGGCCGCAAAAGGCCAGCCCGAAGCGCCGAAAGGATACGTACAGGCGCTCGAGATCCTCCGCCGCCGTCGCGCGCCGGGCATCGTGGACCTCTACATTCCGTCGCTCCCGGTCCAGAGCAGCGAGGAGGCGAAGTGATGCGCTCCGCGATACCTTGCATCTCGGGCATTGCGGTCCGCCTCTCCTCCACGGCGCGCTGCTCCCTGCGAGGCTGCTTCGGCCGCTTGCATGGCCGGATCGCGGTCGCCTCCGTTCTGGGACTTCTCGCCTCGGGCTGGGCCGAGGCGGCGGACCGGCCCGCTCAGGCCGGCGAACCACCGGACCGGACGTCGGTTCCAGCCGTCCCCGCCCCGAACACCCCCGCCCCGCCGGCCGATCCTGCCGCTGCCGAAGTCGCTCGGGCGATCCGCGAAGCGCGCAAAGAGCTCGAAGCGGTCGAACTCCAGGCGGAGAGGGAGGCGCGGGAGTTGACGGGGCGCATCGCCGAGGAAACACAGACCCTCCTGGCCCTGCGCGAAGAGGAGAAGAAGCTCTCCGAGCGGCTGCGAGCCCTCGATGCCGACCTGTCCGCGTCGCAGGCGAAGGCCGCGTGGCTCGATGAGGCCGCCCAACGCTCCGCTCAGGCAGTCAAGGCCGTCGAGTCCGAGCTGACGAGTCAGGCGGGAGCTTTCCGCGAGCGTTTCGCCGGCAGCTTGGCCGCGGCGGCCGACCCGAAGCTCCTCGAGAGCGCGACGGAAGCCCTCAACCCGAATCTGCCGCTCCGCGAGCGGGTCACTTCCCTCCTCGAAGCGTACGAGAAGGCCCTCCGCCAGGCCGGTTCCGTCGCGACGGTCCGCCTCCCGCTCCTCCTGAGCAGCTCGGCCGAGGAAAGGGTCGAGAAGATGGCGTGCTTGCGCATCGGGCTCATCGGCGGACTCTACGCTCGCCCTTCACGGGGCGAAGGCGGGTTCGTCGTCTCCGATCCGGATTCGAAGACGGGGTTCCTCGCCGAATCGAAGGGGCTCGACCGCGAGCAGATGCAGAGGATCATCGGGATCGTCCAGAAACCCGAAAAGGGCGGCGTCGTGCCGGCCGATGTCACCGGCGGCGCCGCCATCGCCTCCCTGCGCGCTCGAGAGACTCTCGGGCGTTGGTTCGAGAGAGGCGGGACTTCGATGTACGTCCTCGCGGCCCTCGCGGCCCTCGCTGCGGCCGTCGGAATCCCGCGGGCCCTCATCCTCGCGGTGCGGCGGACGGCGATCGTCCGTAGGAGCCGCAGGATCATCGACCTCATCGCGGCGGGCCAAGCTGATGCGGCCGCTGCGGCCGCGAAGCGCAGGAGCGATGCGGCGGGCGTGGTCCTCGGAGCCGTGCTCGAGTGCCGCGACCTCGACCGGACCGCCATGGAAGCAGCCTTCGAATCCGCACTCGCGCCGCAGACACGGCGCCTTCGCGCCGGTCTGGGCATCGTCTCCCTCTGTGGGGCGCTCGCGCCCCTCGTCGGGTTCCTCGGCACCGCGGGCGGGATGCTCGGGGCTTTCCGGATGCTCGAGGCTCTTGGGTACTCCGACGCGAGGTTCCTCGCGGGCGGAGTCGCCCAGTCGCTCGTCGCCACGGAGGCGGGCCTCTACGTCGCGATCCCGTGCCTGATCATGCGAGTGCTCCTCGGCTCGCTCGCCGATGGGGCCGCCGAGAAGCTCGAAGCAAGCGGTTTGTCCGCCATCATCGGGCTCTTGAAGCAGCGCGAGGCCTCCGTCGAGGTCGGGGGAGCCGCATGACACCCATCGGTGCAGCCCTGGGGCCTCTCTTCGATGGTGGAACTGCCGCGGTCGCGGGCGCGGCGGTCCTCATCTCGACCGCTCTGTGGATCGTCGCGATCGAGCGCGTTCGTTTCGTGACCGCCCTCTCGGGGTTCGCGCTTCTCCCTTCGCGCCGCAAGCGGCAATCGCACGCCCGTGCGCGCCTCTCCCGCGCGCTCGCTGGGCTCGCATCCGCCCCTGCAGGGATCCGGGAGCGCCCTGGGGAGGGAGATGCCGCGACGGAGGCCCAGGCCGCTTCGCGCGTGTTCGACAGCCCCGCTTCGCGCCTGGTCCTGCGCTTCTTCGAGGAGGGCCCTCCTCCGACCGCGGACCTGCGGGACCTTCGCTTGCGGGTTTCGCGTGAGACCTGCGAACGGGAGATCCGATCCGGGATCCCGCTCATCGACCGCCTCGGTCGCCTCGCCCTCGCCGTCGGCCTTCTTGGGAACGTCGCGGCGCTGGCCGAGACGCTCCAGCATCTCGGCTCGACTTCGCCCTTCGACACGGCCGTCTGGAGGGATGGGCCGCCCGCTGCGCTTCTCGTGACCGAGATGGCGATCGCCGCGGCGTTCGTGGCGGTCCTCGCGCGCGCCTGGCTGGCGCGCCGGGCACGTTTCCACCTGGAGGAGCTGCGGCTCGCCGGCCTCTCCCTCGAAAGATGGATCGGGCAGTGGACGGCGAGAAAGGCGGGGGAATGAGCATCCGCGTCTATCGACGCCGGGAGATGGAGGAACCGGTCTTCGACTTCACGCCCCTCGTGGGTATGGGGCTCATCCTGCTGACTTTCTTCGCCATGCGCCTCAACTTCACGGCGGAGGCGCGTGTGCACTCGCTCAAACCGTCGCTTGCGACGAGCGGCACGGCGAAGGAACGCAGACCGCCGGCGGTCCGGGTGACCGTCACGGGAGCGGGGACAATCCACTTGAGTGGAAGGCGCATCGAGCTGAACGGGCTTCAGCCCGCGGCGTCGCGGCTCATCCTCGAGTCACCGGGCGCCCCGGTCCTGCTCGTGGCGGACGAGACGGCCCGAGCCGCGGTCCTCTCGCGCGTCATCGATCAGCTCAAGTTGGCCGGGGCATCGGACATCGGGTTCTCCACTCGGCCGGAGGGGATGTCCCATGGAGATGGCTAGCCGTCCGCCGGTCAACAACAACGGTTCATCACCGCCGGATCGAACCGCCTCATCGAATTTCCCCATGCCGGATATCACTGCGCCGAGATACACCGCGAGGGGATCCGCCGCACCGAAGCGTCGCCCCTTTCATCGTGAAGGGCCCCGGAGGCTCCAACCCCGTGAAACGGTCTCGCCGAGGACGCGATCGTTGCGCCGCGCACGGGTGTCGCACGCTCCCGCCGTCCCGAGCGCGCGGCTGCGCTCGTGGCTCTTTGCCGCGAGCGCGGGTCTCTTCGCTTCGGCGGCCTCCGTGTCCGTTCTCGCGCTCCTCGCCTCGCCCTGGAGCGGGTTCGAGGGGGATGGGCTCGCGGCTGGAGCGAGCAACACCAGGGCCGAGGCGGGCTTTCGCATCGTTTCGGTCGAGGCCCCGGTTCCGATGACCGAGCCCACAGCGGGGCGGCCCGCCGCGGCCTCGGCCCGTTCCGGCTCCGACGGCCCGCGCGACTCAGGCGGAGACGACCGCGCTTCGGCGGGGCGCCCGGCGGAACAGAAGAGCGAAGAGGCGTCCCTCGGGGCCTCGTCGATCCCCTTCGACCTCATGCCGGCCGCCGCAGTGGAAGCGGACGATACGGCGGCGGGAGGTGGAGTACCGCGATCGTCCTCGCAGGAGGGACGCCCGCAGGCGGCGACGGATGAAGGGCGGGAGCCGCCTGGTGGAATCCGCGGCCCGCGCGCCATCCGCCGCACGCGCGTCCTCGAGATCTCCGGCCTGAAAGGACCGGATGATAAACCGGCGCCCCCGCGCCGGGTCGTGAAGCCCGCGGAGCCGACGCACATGCCGATGCCGAAGTACCCGCCCCAGGCCGAGAAGAGGGAGATCCAGGGGTTCGTCCGCGTGAAAGTCCTCATCTCGCCGGAGGGGACCGTCGCGCGTCACGAACTGCTGGAAGCGGAGCCCTCGGGTGTTTTCGAGAAGAGCATCACCGACGTGCTGCCCCTCTGGCGTTACGCGCCGGCCGTTGACGAGGCCGGCAAGCCGATCGAGTTCTGGTCGCAGCACACCTTTCAGTTCAAGCTGGAGGCTCAGTGATGAAGTCACGTCGCGCGATCCGCCTTTGGAACTCTGAAACGTCTCGGTCGCGGGCGGTCGTGTTCCTCCGCTGCCTCATCCTCATCCTCGGCGCCTCCTCGTGTAAGACGATGACCACCACCCGAGAGATGCAGGCCGCCCAAAAAATCCTCGAGCAGGTCCAGCAGCAGATGGCGGAGACGCAGGCGAAGAGGCTGCAGGCGGAGAAGGCCGCGGCGCGGGAGGAGCGCAGGCTCGCGCGAGAGGACAAGAAGATCGAGGCCACCCACCGGCTTGCCTCGGGCAACGGCGAGGGCGCCCTCGGCATCATCGAGCGGCTCTTCAATCCACCGCCCGAGGTCCGCCAGAGCTCCACGGGCGGGGAAGAGGTGCGAGTCGTCGTCGATCCGGAGCCTCTCGATCCCGCGGAAGAGGCGGAGCTCCTTTTCCTCAAGGGGCTCGCCCTGTACCAGCTCAACCGCACGCCCGAAGCCATCACGGCCTTCAAATCCGCGCTCGAGCGAGATGGACGCCACCGGTTGGCCGCGCGCAACCTCGGCAAGCTCCACTTCAGCGAAAAGCGATACGAGGAGGCGATCGAGGCGTGGAAGCTTGAGCTGGCCGAAGGCTTCCGGGACGGCGAGCTGCTCTATCTCGTCGCCCAAGCCCGGTATGAGATCGGGACCGAGCGGGGAGACCTCTCCGAGCTCGAGGCGGCGCGGTCCGCCATGCAGTCGGTCCTCGTCGAGAAGCCTCAGGACGCGGAAGTCCGCCGCTGGCTCGCCACGCTCGATTACGAAACCGGGCGCTACTCCGAAGCGGTTCATTCCATCGAAGCGATTCTTCGCGACCATCCCCTCGATGCCGATTACCTGGAAACGCTCGCCGACTGCTACCTGAACTTGGGCCAGAAGCGGCGGGCCCTCGACCTCCTCCAGCTCGCGTCTCGGCTCAAAGTTCCCGATCGCGAGCGCGCCGGGACCCTCGGCGGTCTTTTGGCGGCCGAGAACCACGTCTCGCAGGCCGCGGTCTGGCTTGCTCGCTCCTGGGGTGACGACCCGCGGGCGGCACCGCCCGAGGAGCGGCTGCGCATCGGGAACCTCTTCGCTCAGGCCGGGCGAGCGGAGGAAGCGGTGGTCTGGCTGATGTCGATCGGCGAAGGCGACAAACCCTTCGGCGAGGCCCAGTCGGCCCTCGTCGAGCTGAACGGCTCGCTGGCGAAGGGCGACCAGACCCTCGCCGCCTACGAGAACGCCCGGCGGTTGCGGCCCCAGGACGGTCGCGCGCACCTCGCAGCCGCAGTGGTCCAGCTTTCGCGCAAGCAGTACAAGCCCGCCGCGGAGGCCTTCGCCCGAGCCGCGGCGCTGCCCGAGACGCGGGCGGACGGCCTGGCGGGTCTGGCGGAAGTCTCGTACGCGGCCGGAAGCCTGGCCGCGGCGTCCGGTTTCTACGCCCAGGCGCTCCAGCTCCGCCCGGCGGATGCGAGGTACCAGGCGGCCTTGCGGCAGATCGAGGAGGAGGTCCGGCTTCAAGGCGCGTTCGAACCGCCCGCCGCACGGACCGCCGCCGGCGGCGCGGGAGGAAACAGGGAGCGCGGATGAAACGGAGTCTTTGGAGTCGATCGAACGTGCTGCGGAATTGCCTTCTCTTGACCTGCGCGCTTACCTTGTGCATCGCGATGGCATCGATCTGCGTCGCCGCCGAAGGTGGATCGGCCGAAGTCGAGGTCGCGTCGAAGAGCTGGTGGGACCTCTTCAAGCAGACCGGCATTGTGGGGGTCCTCCTGGCGATCCTCTCGATGGTCGGAACGTCGCTTCTCCTCCAGTATCAGTTCAGATTCACGGAGGCGAAGCTGGGGAACCCGGAGTTCCTCCAGCACGTTGAGGGGCTCCTGGTCGACGGCCGGGCCGATGAGGCGTTCCAGATGGCGCAGGAGGAGCCCTCGTACGCCGGCCGAGTCCTCACCGGCGCCCTCAAGCGGCGCGCGGGAGGTTACGAGGAGGTCAAGGAGAGCCTCATCGAGACCGCCGTCGTCGAGACGTTTCGGCTGAACGCGAAGATCAGCAACCTCTCCCTCGTGGGAAACATCGGCCCGCTCCTCGGCCTCCTCGGGACGGTGACGGGCATGATCTCTTCGTTCCAGGTCATCGAGAAGCTCAAGGCCCCCACCCCCGGCGATCTGGCCAAGGGGGTCTACGAGTCCCTCGTCAACACGACCTTGGGCCTCTTCATCGCGATCATCTTCCTGTCGTGCTACTTCTTCATGAAGAATCGCGTCTCCGATATCACCCTCCGCGTCAACACCGACATCAGCACCATCCTGTCGAACGGCTTCGCCGCGGCGCCGGCCCCCGCCGAGCCGGCCCCGGACCTCGGGCCGGAGGAGGCATCGCGGGAGGCGGGGGCGCGCCGATGAGCCGTAAACGGCTGCGCGGGGGAGGCGTCGAAGAGGATGTCTCGCCGAACCTCATCCCGATGATCGATATCATGTTCCTCCTCCTCCTCTTCTTTATGCTGGGCGCCGACATGGGCCATCGCGAGCTGGAGGATGTGATGCTCCCTCAGGCGAGCTCGATCAAGGAGGACAAAGAAGAGAAGGGAAAGCAGCTCGAGCGTTTGACGATCAACATCTACCACCGCTACCCGTCGGAGCTGCAATGCGAGACCTACGCGAGCGGCGGCGTCTGCCGCGCCCCCCCACACTGGCGGATCGGCGTGCGCGGCGTCGACTGCACGGACGCCGCCAAGCTCGGCGACCTCTTGAAGGGCGAGGCGGACCGGTTTCGCACCGACTCGAAGGCGCCGGCGATGTCCGAGCGGCGGGTCATGATCCGCGCCGACGCGTCTTCCCCGTACGGCCACATCCAGGATGTGATGGTCCACTGCGCGAGGGTGGGCATCTACCAGATCGAATGCGGCGCGGCGCAGGTGTCGAATAAGGTCTGAAGCCCCATGGCCGGTTCGCAGAACGTCGGCGAGTCTTCCGACAACCCCGTGGCGATCAACGTCACCGCCATGGTCGATGTGATCTTCTGCCTCTGCATCTTCTTCATGTGTTCGTTCAAGTTCAAACAGCTCGAAGGGAAGATCGAGAGCTGGCTGCCGAAAGACCTTGCGGTGAACCCCGCCCTCGCCGACAAGACGCCGCTCGAGGAGATCCGCGTCGTGGCGCTCTGGGACGCTCGCGCGGGCGCCACGGTGCGCCGGGTCGGCAACCGTCCGCCGGCAGGAAGCGACCAGGAGCTGATGCAGGTGATCCTCTCCATGGCGGACGACTATCGAAAGGTCGATAAGAACGACTTCCCGGTCCTCATCCAGGCCGCGCGCGAGGTCCCCTGGCAGGACGTCGTGCACATCATGGACCTCTGCAAGCGGCAGGGCCTCGAGCGCATCGAGTTCTCGGGCGGGAGCTGAGGCCATGAGACATCGCGACCGCTCCCTCTGGAGTCATCCCTCGGCCACCGTCCCCTGGCTCGATCCTGAGCGGCTCGCACGGATCGACGTCCCGTTCACCTCCACTCGCCGCTTCCGCCTCCTGATCGGAGCCGTCGCGGTTGTGGGTTCGGGCCTGGTCGTTCTACTGGTCGAGGTGGCGCACCCGTTCTCGGGGCCCCGGCCGGGCGAGACCCCTGCCCGCTCCCCCTCTGCCGAGGCGGAGCCGGGCCGCGCGCTTCCGCCGGCGGAGAGCGGTCCGCTCCGCCTGCCCTTCGATGGCCTCCTCGGCGGCACGGGAGCGGATCCGGTCCGTGCGACGCCGCTTGAAGAACAAACCGCAGGCTACGGCGCCGTCCTCGACTTCCTCACGCGGCATGCGAACGGGCCGGTCAATGGGCTAGTGATCGGACCCCCGGCGCTGCCGGCGCCGCCGGTTGGGATGACGACTCTGAGGACGAGCCCGGCGAAGTTCCTTGGGTCCACCGTCCGGGTGCAGGGGTCCCTCCTTCACTCCTCTCCGATCCGCCTCGACAAACCCCGCGGCGGCATCGAGTGGGTCCACCGCACGTTCCTCGTCGACGACAGGTCCGAGGAGTGCTGCGTCATCGATCTGATCGAGAGGCCGAAGGCGGCCCCGAGATCCCTCGTCCGCGCAACGGGAATCCTCGTCAAGCTCTCTCTCTACGATGCGGTCCGGGGGATCGTGGAAGTCCCCCACCTCATGGGTTCGGAAGCGATCGGCCTGGAGGAGGCCTCGCCCAGCGGCGGGGAAAGCCGATGAAGCCAATGAAGCTTCGAAAGTACCTCTCACCCCAGCGGCTCCGCCAGTGGGCCAAGGACTCGCCCGCCTGGGCGATCTCCATCGGCCTTCACCTCGCCATCGGCATCGGGGCGACGCTTTTCTATTTCGGAGAAAAGTACCTCAGCGACGACGACGGAATCTGGGATGTGGGTATCAAGGGCGCCGAGCTGCCCAAGATCGCCGACCTGAAGTCCCCCGACGCTGCGGCGGAGAAAAAAGGCGCCGAGGACGCCGCCCCGGAGTCGCAGGACCAGACGCTGGCGGACGTCGACGCGGGAAACGACGACTCGAGCGGATCCGACCCCCTTGCCTCGGACGGAGGATCCGGGGCAGGCGGCGGGGGAATTCCGGACGTCATGGGGGTCATGTCGGGCACCGGAACGCGACCGGGCGGCGGCCGCAAGCCGGGACGCCCCAGGAAAAAACGCGCGGCGATCAAGAAGGAGGAAGCCGAGAAAACTCCCGTCGAGGCCGCGCTCCGGTGGCTCGCCCGCCACCAGAACGCGGACGGATCCTGGTCGGCGACGCGGTTCGAGAAGAACTGCGGCCGCCACGGCGTCCGGGAGGATTGCGGCGGCGGGGCATTTTCGGGAAACGAGCAATACGGCGTGGGCGTCTCGGCCCTCGCTCTCCTCGCCCTCCTCGGCGGAGGCCACCTGCCGTCGAGCACCGAGCACGTCATCGCCGAAGGGAAGGACATCGGCGACCTCAACGAAGCTCTCGGCGAAGGGAAGGCGCTGACCTACGGAGATGTCCTGAAGCGGGCGATCCAGAGCTTGATGCGCCAGCAGGCCGACTCGGGGATGATCGGCCCCGATGTAGACCGCTCGATCTACAACCATGTCCTCGCGGCTCTGGCCCTCTGCGAAGCCTACGCGCTCACGTCGGTGCCCGTCATCCGCGACCGCGCCTCGCTCGCCATCGAGTACCTGATCAACTCGAAGAGCCTCAACCTCGGCTGGCGCTACGGCTATCGATCGACCGATTCGGATTCGTCGGTCACCGGCTGGGCGGTCTTCGCCATCAAGTCCGCGGAGGCGGCCGGGATCTCGTTCGAGTCGTCGGTTTACGAACCGGCGCTCAAATGGTTCGACCAGGTCACGGTGAAGGCAACGATCGACCCGCGGCTCCTCGGACGGCCCGCCCAGGTCGAAGGGTCCGATGCGCCGCAGCCATCCTTCCTCTTGACCGGGTATCAGGGGACCGACGACGCGGGGAAGCTCGTCTCCGTACCCGGTGTGAACGACGAATACCACTACACGCCCTCGATGACGGCGTCGATGATCATCACGAACCGTTTCCTCGATCGAGGATCTTCGCCGAAAGCCGATGAAGCGATCGAGACCATCCTCTCCTTTCCTCCTGTGCGCTGGAACCCACGGGAGAAAGAGAGCTGGAAGCTCGCCGACTTCTACTACTGGTACCATGCGACGCTCGCCCTCCATCTGTCGATGCCCGCCGAAGACGCGCGCTGGAAGCACTGGTGCGAGGCTCTGGATGCCGCGCTGGAGGGTTCGCAGAACATGAGGGACTCCCGGGGTCTCTGCCGGGAGGGGTCGTGGGAGCCGGTCGACCGCTGGTCGTGCGAAGGAGGGCGGGTTTATGCAACGGCGATGGCGGCACTGACGCTCCAGATCCGAGGTCGCCTGCAAGGCCTCGCCGCCCTGCCGAAACCTCCCAGGCCCCTCCGGGTCGATGGAAGGTGAAGCGGATGGCTCAAAGGCGTACTCAGAAGCGAGTGGGGACCCCCGCGGTTTCTCTGGCAACGATCGCCCGCCTCCTTGCGCTCCTCGCTGCGAGTGCGCCCGACGTACGAGCCCAGCAGGCGGCGGAGAACGCGCTTCAGCTCGCGAGGGCCGGGGAATCGGACCGTGCCGAGCTGGCCTGTCAGGAGATTCTTTCGAACCCCCAGTCCACTCAGGACGACCGCGCCGCCGTCGACTTCATCCGCGGGGAAGTTTCCCTCACGCAAGCGCTCCAGGAAAGGGATGCCGCGCGCGCCGACGACCTCCTCGATGAGTCGCTCGACCGCCTCCAGCGCTTCGTCAAGCGCAACGGAACTCATCCACTCGCCTCCGAGGCCCGCCGGGGGATCGACTGGCGGCGGCACCGCAAGGCGGAGCGGGCAGCCCGGGCTGCGCGCTCCGAGCTGGACCTGAAGCTCCTCCCCGAGCGGGAGAAGCGCGCCAACGATCTCTATGCGAGCCTCGCGATCCATTACAGCGATCGCATCCGCGCCGTGCGGGCGATGCCGCGCCACGCGGGCGAGCATCAAGCGGAGCTGATGGACCTGCGGCTCGACTTTCCCCGCGGGCTCCTCGAGCACGCGCGGCTGCCGGGGCTGGAGGAAGAGCGCCGCCGGGGACTCCTCGCGGAAGCCATGGCGCTCCTCCAGGACTTCCAGCTCGACAACTCGGACAATGCAGCCGCTTTCGCGGCGTTCTGGCTCGATGGCCAGTGCCATGCCGAACTAGGGAACGTCCAGCGGGCGGAGGATCGCTTCCGCGCGGCGGTCTCCCTCCGCAGTCGTCTCCGGGAGGCGGGCGTCGAGGCGACGGACGAGTGCCTCCGGACCATCCGCAACGGACAGCTTTCGCTCGTCGACTTGCTCCTCAAGGCCGGCCAGACGCGCGAGGCGCTCGATGCGGCGGAGAAGGCCCTGGCCGCGGAAGCAAGCGACTCGACCGACGAGGGCGTCCTGGCGATGCGGCTCCTCGTGGCCGACTGCCGGTTCCAGATGGAGGAGTTTGCTGCAGCCCAAGAAGCGGTCGCTCTGGTCGCGCAGGCGGACCCCGAGGGACGAATCGGGGCCCTCGCCCGGGAAAAATCCAGGATCTGGGCGGCCGACCCGCGCGTGCGGGGTTCGCAGTCGACCCCCGAGCGCTCGCTCGCGGCGGCCGAATCGCAGATGGAAAAGGAGTCCTGGCTTTCGGCCCTCAGTCTCCTGCGGCAGGCGATCGAGGGCTGCGGATCGCCCGAGGAGCTCCGTCGGATCGAGCCGCCGGCGCGATTCAAGATGGGCCAGTGCTTCTCGCGGATCGGAAGGAACCACGAGTCGGCGTTCGCTTTCGAGAGGCTCGTGCGCGGCTACCCCGAGCACGAGTTGGCTCCGACCGCGGCTTTCGAGGCGGCGCGCTCCCTCGCCGCCGAGACATCGGCCTCCGGGGAGCCGGAGGACGAAGCCATGGAGCGGGCCTTCGTCGAAAGCCTCCTGGACCGATGGCCCACCCACCCCGCGACGCTCAATCTCCCCTTCCTGCAGGCGGAGAAGGCGGAAAAGGCCCGCGAGTTCGACCGGGCCGCATCCGGATACCTCGCCGTGAAGCGCGAAGCCGACGCGTTCGAGGCGGCTCGGGTGGCCGCTGCGCGCTGTCTCTACGTCGAAGCGGCTTCGCAGTGGGAGAAAGCCGCGGCCGCGGAGAGGACTTCCGGAGGATCCGCTGCGGGAGACTCCCGCGAGCAGTTGCGAAGGGCCGAAGAGATCCTACGCGAGTTTCTCGCCGGCGCGCGAGGCTCGGCGGGGGCGGGAGAGCCTCCCTTCCGCGCTACGGCCGGCACGGAGGCCGCCCGCCAGAGGGAGCAGCTCGTCTTCCAGGCGACGCAGCAGCTCGCCTTGATCCTCTCCCACGACGCCGTGGCGCGCGCCCAAGAGAGCCTCGACCTGCTCGCCGAATACTCCCGGACGCTGTCGGTGAACCACCCCCGCCTCTCGCGGGTTTGGGGGCTGCAGGTCCGCGCGCATCTCTCGCTCGGCCGTCTCGATGAGGCCGCCACGGTGGTCGATGCGATCTTCGAGCGCTTCCCCGAGAGCCCCTCCCTCGGGCCGGCGGCCCGGTCGGCGGCTCTCCAGCTCCGCCGGGAGGCCGACGAGCTGGCGGCTAAGAAGGCGGACCTTGAACGCGTCCAGAGCCATTCGCGAAGGGTCCACCGCTACCTCATGCGCTGGCTGAACGACCCCACGAGCCGCGGGCAGCGCGTGGCCTCCGCGGAGGCCATCGCCGCGGCGGAAGCGATCCTCGACGCGGCCCGGCGGATCAACGGCATCGCGGATGGGACTCCTTCCTTCCTCGACCCGCGGGCGGGCGGCCCGCGCGATCCCCAGCCCTTTCGCGACGCCGCGGTGCTCTACGACTCCCTCGCGCAGGGAAAATTCGGCCCTCTCAAAGATAAAGAGCGCCTCGGCGTCCTCATCAGTCTGGCGCGCACGAGCGGCTTCGTTTCGGCCGACTTGAAGGATTGGCAGAAGGCGCACGGCCAGTATGCGGCCGCCGTCGAAGCAGCGAAAGTTCTCGGCGCCGACGGCAAGCTCCAGCATGGGCCCCTTCAGGCCAACCCCGCGCTCCTCTCCGTCTATCTCGAGCTCGGTGGGGTCCTCCTCGAGATGGGCCGGAGCGGCCAGAAACTCCAGATCGATGAGGCGCTGAGCGTCTTCGGCGCGGTTCTCGGGGTCACGGCGGCCGGCTCGGAGCCGTGGTGGATCGCCAAGCATCTCCAGGTGACATCGCTCTACGAGCGCGGCCGCGGAGCGGATGTCCAGCTCGCCCGCACCCTCCTCGACAACCTGGAGAAGAACTACCCGAGCTTCGACGAGGACCGCTACAAGATCAAGACGAGGCTCCTGGCGCTCAAAGCCAAGCTGATCAAGCTCGCGGGATGACTCGCAGGATGAACGGAACAACGGCTCGCGAACATCGGATCTCGGCGGCGTGCGCCGGCGCGCTCCTTGTTGCGCTCGGCCTTTGCCCATCGACCGCGGCGGGCCGAGACGTCGTGAAGCTCAAAGACGGCAGCACGTTCGAAGGGAAGATCACCGCGCTCGCGGCGGCCGAGGTGCGAATCGAGGCGGACGGGAAGCCGCAGGCGTTCCCGAACGCGGACGTGATGAGCTTCGCCCTCGACGATGCCCCGCCCAGCGTCCGCCAGGGGGACACCTTCTCGACCGCGGGCGACTTCGAGCGAGCGATCGGCGCCTACCAGGCCGCGCTCTCCGACGTTTCGCGCGGCCGGGCCCGCGGGCTGCATCGCCCGCTCATCCTCCAGAAACTGGCGCGTGCGCACCGAGCCCATGGGAATATCGAAGCGGCCCTGACGGCGCTCGGAGCCCTCCGGGCCGAAGGGCGCGACACGCGGCTCTACGCGGATTCCTTCAGGGACTCGATCGAGGCGGCGCGCCAGAGGAAAGAGCGAACATCCCTCGAAACGGTGCTGGCCGTGATGGAACAGGAGAGCGAGCCGCTCGCCAGCGCTGCGCGGCTCGAGCGCGGCAAGATGCGGCTCGAGATGGGCGATGCGGCGGGCGCGCGCGAGATCTTCGAATCGCTTCTCGCCGCGAAGGGAATGCCCCACACATCCGAGGCACGAGCCTGGAGTCTGCGCGCTTTACGGCGAGGAGGAGGACCGGACGAGATCGAGGCCGCCTGTCGCGCCGCCATCGAGTCGGATGGGTCGAGCCCGAGCCTCCTTCAGACGGCGCACGCCCTCCTCGGGGAGGCGCAGCTCGAAAGTGCGCGCAAAGGGACCGCCGGCGCCGCCCGAGAATCCTTCCTGGCCTTCGCTCGGGCTCTCGCGCAAGGTCCCTCCTCGGGCGAGGGAAATCCGGAGGACTACGCGCGTGCCCTTCTCGGGGCGGCGCGGGCAAGCGCGCTCCTCTCCTCAGCCGACGCTCCTCCGGAAGCCCGCCGCCACTACAGGATCCGCGCCCAGGGGTACCTGCGCGAGGCCACCCGCACGTTCAAGGGGACGCCGTGGGCGAAAGAGGCTTCGGACGAGCTGGCTCGGCTGGGCGAGTGATACCCCACGGACGGCCATAACCGGCCTGCGAGCACTTCCCCGGCTGCGGTGAAGGCGCGTGCAAGTGAGAGGGTGAGTTCCTCGTCTGCGACAGCCTCGTCTCCATCACTTGCAGGAGTCGTAGCGGGCGCATCCGCCGGCCGGCTCAGGTGCCGCGCCGCACTCGAACGGCCCCGGCGCCGCCGGCTCATCGCCTCCGAGGAAGAGGAAGCTCAAAACGTAGACCGGATCGGAGAGATCGCTCGCCCGGTCGGTGTTGGTGTCCGTGGCCTCGCGGCACGGGGGCTCGTCGCTCCCGAGGAAGAGCCAGTTGAGCATCGCGACGGGGTCGGAGAGGTCGACACGGCCGTCGTCGTTCGTGTCGCCTCTGCGGAAGGGCGTCACGAGAGCGCCCGAAGGCCCCGCCACCAGGTGGAGCTTGAAAATCGTGTTGGGGTCCACGGGGTTCACCTGTACGAGATCGATCTCGAGATTCGGGAATGGGGCGACCGGATGCTTGAAGCCGCTCTCCAGCACCGCACCATTGAAAAGCTCGCCGCCGATGTCGAGCCGCAAGTCCAACGTCATCGATTCCGAGAGGGCGAACTCCTCGAACCGCTCGTAGCTCCCCCACCCCGAGATCAGCCCCGGCGGCTCTTCGAGATTCGTCGAGCGGAAGTCGATGCAGTCGATGCGGAACTCGCTCACCGAGGGCCTTGAGGCCATCTCCCCGAGGAGAAACGTCCCATCGATGGGGATGGGCAGGTTCAACCGCTTGCAGAACTCGCAGTCGATGAGGAGGTAACTTTCCGGCCGCAGGCTGTAGGGCGTGAACTTCGCTGCGCGCAGCGGGGCTGCGACCAGCTTGACCGAGAGGATGAAGAACGCGGCGGTGCCCGGCTGAGCGACGGCAGCCTCTACTTTCATGGCGGGCCAGGGAGCGGCCGGATCCACGGCACCGCCGCCGCTCAAGTTCTGCAGGTCGCCTCCATCAAGGGCGAGGTTGAGGAAGATACTCTGCGTCCCGTCTTTCCCGAGGATGAGCATCCCATCGCCGGCTACCCGGTACCCCAACCGGCCCAGCCGGCTGCGGAACTCGATACCGTGGATGGGGAACTCGGTGTCTTCGCCCATCGGCCGCCCCGCGTCGAGCCGGAACCGCCCTGAAAGCTGGACTCTGGGCTCCGCCAGCTCGCATAGGCGGCAGTCCACGAGCATCTCGCTGTCCGGTAGGAGCTCGTAGATGCCGTTCTCGGGGCACACCGGCTGCCCAAAAGCCGGTGGTGGAGTCAAGAGACCCAGCGTGAGCGAGGCGAGGACGGTCATGCCATGCGAGCGTATCATGGTGGAATTTCTCCTTCGGCCAGACTCACCGGATGCCGATTCTCGCCGCCGCGAGCCGGAAGCTCAAGGATTCGTTGCGCGAGCACGGGGCCGCCTCGGGCCGCCTCGCTTGCCCGTCCTCCCGGGCCGGTGTACCCTTCCGCCTTCGCCTCTCCGGCCGAGAACCTGAAAGGACTCCATGGCCCGCATCAACGACTCGTACGAGGACCTCGCCGCCAGCTATCTCTTTCCCGAGATCGGCCGCCGCGTCGCGGCGTTCGCCAAGGCGCACCCCGGAGCCCGCATCATCCGTCTCGGGATCGGCGACGTCACACGCCCTCTTCCGCCGGCCGTCATCGCAGCCCTCCACCGCGGCGTCGACGAGATGGCGGACCCAAAGACGTTCAAGGGTTACGGACCAGAGCAGGGCTATGGTTTTCTTCGAGAGCTGATCGCCGAGCACGACTACAGACGCCGCGGCGCCGCCATCGACGTCGATGAGATCTTCGTCTCCGACGGTTCCAAGTGCGACACCGCCAACATCCTGGAGATCTTCGCCGGCGACGCGCGGATCGCCGTCGCGGATCCGGTCTACCCCGTTTACATCGATTCGACGGTGATGGGCGGCCGCGCCGGCGCTCCCGACGGAAAGGGGCGCTACGGCCGCGTCATCTACATGCCCTGCACGGCCGCGAACGGTTTCCTCCCGGACCTTCCGAAGGAGACGCCCGACGCCATCTACCTCTGCTTCCCCAACAACCCGACGGGCACCGTGGCGACGCGCGAGGTCCTCGCCCGATGGGTCGCCTACGCGCGCGAGCGCGGCGCGGTCATCCTCTTCGATGCGGCCTACGAGGCCTACATCTCCGATCCGAGCATCCCTCACTCGATCTACGAGATCGACGGCGCTCGCGATGTGGCGATCGAGTTCCGCAGCTTCTCGAAAACCGCTGGGTTCACCGGAACCCGCTGCGCCTTCACCGCGGTCCCTCGTACCCTGTGCGGGAAGAACAAGAGGGGCGAGACGGTCTCCCTCCACGCCCTCTGGAACCGCCGTCACTCGACGAAGTTCAACGGCGTCTCCTATCCCGTCCAGCTCGGCGCGGCGGCGGTCTACTCCCTCGAAGGGAAGGCCCAAGTGCGCGAGGTCATCGCCTATTACATGAAGAACGCCCGCATCATCCGCGAGGGGCTCTCGAAGGCCGGCTACGAAGTCCACGGCGGCGTCAATGCGCCGTACATCTGGCTCCGGACGAAGGGTGGCGCCGGCTCGTGGGACTTCTTCGACCGTCTCCTATCCCGGGCGAACGTCGTGGGCACGCCGGGCGTGGGCTTCGGTCCAGCGGGAGAAGGTTACCTGCGGCTGAGCGCCTTCGGAAACCGCACCGACGTCGAGGAGGCCGTGGCGAGAATCCAGAGGATGGGATGAGCCGTCTGTGCGTCTTCTGCGGGTCCAGCCCGGGCCGCCGCGCAGAATACCGCGATGCGGCGCGTGCGCTGGGTCGCCTCCTCGCCCAGCGGGGGATCGGCCTCGTCTACGGCGGCGGCGGGGGCGGGCTCATGGGAGTCCTGGCCGAGGCGGTCCTCGAAGGGGGTGGCGAGGCGATCGGAGTCATCCCCCACGCGCTGGAGAAGCGCGAGCTGGCCCACCGCGGCCTCACGGAGCTTCGCGTCGTCGATTCGATGCACGAGAGGAAGGCGCTCATGGCCTCGCTCGCCGACGGCTTCGTGGCGCTTCCCGGCGGCGCGGGCACGCTGGAGGAGATCTGCGAGGTCTGGACTTGGGGGCTCCTCGGCGTCCACCGAAAGCCTTGCGGGATCATCAACACCGCCGGTTACTACACGCCGCTCCTTGAGTTCATCGACCGTATGGTCGCCGAGGAATTCCTCGCCCCTGGCTACCGCGACATGCTGGTCGTCGCGCCGGACGCGGCGAGCCTCCTCGACCGCTTCGATTCCTACCGGCACCCGGCCGTCGAAGGGTGGATCACCCGAGAAACGACGTGAGGGAGCCGCACACGCGTTTCGCGATTCCCCTAGCCATTTGATCGCTTCGAGCTACTACGAAGCAGAAGGAGGCTCTCATGCTCAGCGCGAGAAGCTTAGTCTCGAAGGTTCTTACTGCCGGTCTATTCTTGGCGCTCGCATGGATCGGCGGAACCCAAAACAGTTGGACGGCTCACCCGCAGGAGGAGCGGAGTCCCCCGCCTCCCTCCATGGGTCCCAACTGCGGCGACAAATACTCCCGGACCGTGTTCTTCGCCGTCCTAGAGGGGCTTTACGAGGACGGCGCCTCCACGGAGATCGTCGACGCTGTCCTCGCCCTGGCTCCCAAAGGCGGCGGGCATCTCCATTTCGTTCCCGAGTGCCCGATATGCACTCCAGCCCTCTATGCCTTTCAGGTCTACAGGAAACGGCCGTTCCTCTACGGCCTCAAAACAGGCGAATTCATCGATACCTTCGGCGCCGGGCTCCCCTCCGGCACGCGGGATACTCTCCTCGGTGGGACGCCGGCGGCGCGCCTCCAGACGATCCAGGGACTCGTGCAAGGCTGGGTCCGCCGGCGGTTGGAGGCCCTTCGACTGACCAAGGCAGAAGCAGAAGCCTTCACGGCGGCCTTCGAGGATGGCCGCAGGCGAGGGATGAGCTCGCTCGAGTCGCGCCGGAAGGTCCCCGGAGGGTTCGGCTACGCCGGCGAGAAAGCCTGCGCAATCTGCGACGCCGCCAACGGCGCGTGGAAGGCGGCGGTTGAAGGCCGTTGAGGAGCGCGCACCGCACAATCACGGTTTCGTCGCCGCTGCCGCGAAGTAGACGACGCTCCCGAAGAACCGGCCGGCCGCGGCGCGGGCCCGCACATCCGCGCGCCACGCCTCGGCCGCCTCGGCGCTCAGGGCTCCGTCCTCGACGGCTCGAGTCGGGTAGCGCTCAATGACCCACTGGAAGTAGCTCGAGAACTCCATGTCGACGAGCGGGAGGGGTTCGACCTCGACCGCGCCCAGACTCGCCGTCTTGAGCAGGCCGGCGAGCCTGCGTCCCGCGTCCATGCCCGAGACCTCGCGAGTGTAGAGGTCGAAGATGAGCCGCGTGACGTCCCGATCGGCCGCATCGACCACGAATGTGCCCATGTCGTGGTCGAAGAGCGCCACGCGGCCGCCCGGCCGGACGACGCGAACCATCTCGCGGACGATCGGCGCCGGGTCCGCCACGTGGCTCAGCGTCGTGATGGCGACGGCCAGATCGAACGCGCCATCGACGGCGGGCAGCTTCTCGCCCTCGGCGCGCTCGTAGCGCACCCCGAGATCGGCGGGCGTCGTCCTGCGGGCCTCATCGATGAGAGCCCCCGAAGGGTCGACTCCCAGGACGGAGCCTCCCGGCGCGGCGAGACGGGCCAGGGCGCGCGTGTCGACGCCGGTCCCGCAGCCGACGTCGACGATGCGCTGGCCGGGCGCTACGCGGGCCAGCTTGTAGAAGCGAGCCCGCAGCGGGACCTGCGAGGAGTCCGTGCCCCGACCCGCGAGCATCTCGAACACTCGAGAGCGCGCCGCGGGATCCATCCGGTCCACCCGGCTCTCTCCGCCGCCCGCGTAGCAGATATCCGATCGGTAGCGGGGCTCGGAGGACCCATCGGAGGGCTTCACGCTCATGCGAGCCGCTCCGCTCAGCGCATTTCCTGGCCGCCGGTGACGTTGATCGCCTGACCGGTCATGTAGCTCGCCTTATCGGAGGCGAGGAAGACGACGACGTTCGCGACGTCCTCGTATTCGCAGCCGCGGCCGAGCGGCACCTGGTCGGTGTACTTGCGCCGAACTTCTTCCTTGGAGATCCCCCACTTCTTGGCGTACTGCTCGTAGAGGCTCTCTTGCCAGAGCGGCGAATCGAGCAGGTTCCCGGGGCAGACCGAATTCACGCGGATGCCGTATGGGGCGAGGTCGAGCGCCCACGACTGCGTCGCGCCGATTCCGCCGAACTTGGAGGCGGCGTAGGCCGCGTTGTGGAAGCTCCCCTTCTTACCGGACTTTGAGTTGATCTGGATGATGGCGCCGCGCCTCCGCTCCTTCATCACCTTCGCGGCGGCTTTGGCGCTCACGAAATAGCCCGTCAAGTTCACTTCGATGACGCGGCGCCAGGTCTCGACCGGCATCTCGGTGATCTCGGCCGCCTGGAGGATCCCGGCGTTCGAAACGAGGATGTCTAGGCCGCCGAAGGCGGCGACGGTCTCCGACATCACGCTCTCCATCTCCTTCTCCGAAGCAACATCGGCCCGTCTGAAAAGCGTCCGCCTCCGCCGGCGGTTCTCGATGTCGCGCGCCGCGGCCCGGGCCTTCTCGCCGTCGAGGTCGACGACCATCACCCAGGCGCCTTCCGCGGCCAGTCGGTCCGCGAGGGCCGCGCCGAGCCCCTGGCCCCCCCCGGTGACGACCGCCGTCCGGCCCACGAGCGCTCCCGCGGATGGCGGCTCGCCGAGCCGCTGGGAGGCCGCGAGGAACTCGCGCTCCGCTTCGCGGTTCCAGCCGGTGTTTTTCATGGCGCCGGCGACCGGCCCCCCGCGCCGGCCGAGTTCTTCGATCGGCGTCAGCGGAACGTCCGTCACCTGCGGGTAGATCACCACCTTCCCGGGGAAGCGGCCCTCCTTCACGCACTCGTAGCCCGCCCTCACGCTCTCCATGCCGCCGACGGCGGCCACCGCACGGTCGGTGCTGAGGCGGCCCGCCTCGGTCTCGACGAGCATTTCTTTAAGATCGCCGATCGACGAGCCGCTCGATCCGATCATCCGCACCTGCTTCGGCCCGTAAAACGCCGAGATGTCCAGGGCGACCTTGACGCCGCGTGCGACGCCCGCGAAGACGTTCATGGTGCCGCTCGGAGCGAGGTGCGGGAACGATTCGGAGATGAGAGCCGGAGCGGGGACGAGGACGACGATGTCGTCAAAGCCGCGGCCACCGGAGGCCGCGTCGAGCTTCTTCCGGAACTCCTCGGGCTTCATCGCGCTCGGGTTCAGGCTCAGGAGCTCCTTCCCGCGGGCTCTCGTCTCGGGGCCGAAGCTCTGGACGAGGTGGTCGAGCCGCGGCGTCGAGATGTCGCTCGCGACGATGGACCGCGGGCCTTCGGGCATCTCGATCGCGCGCTGGACGTGCATCCGCCCCATCGGGCCCGCGGCGCCGACGAACCAGGCCGCGCCGCCGCTCTTCAACTCGGAGCGCACGCGCCCACGGAAGCCGGCGGCCAGCTCCTTGGAGGCGGCCCCCACCACCCCCCAGTTCTCGTAGTGGATCCGGCCGACGTCCAGATTCGCCGGCCCATCGAGAGGCTTCTCGCAAAGGAAGACCGCCATACCGAACCTAGCGAGAGCGGGCAAAGCCTGCTCGACCGCCGCGGGCCGCGGCGTCCCCAGAAAGACGATGTCATCGACCTTCGCCGGCATCTCTGCGGAGACGGACTCGATCCGGTCCGCGCCGCCGCGGTCTTCGATCTCCACACGCTGCGAGAAGTCCCGTTGGCGCGCCCGCTCATCGAGGAGCCTCCGAAAGGACGGCGGCGCGTCGCTCAGCAGGACTCGCGCCGGATGGACGCCCGGGTCGAAGTTGCCCGAGCCCGGCTCGATGGAAAACCCATCGCCCGACCCGTTGCCGATGAACCAGGCCGTCCCGCCGGGCTTCAAGGCGGTTCGGTACGTGAGCCGGTAGGAGGCGAGGACGCAGGCCCAAGGCTCGCAGAGGGCCGCCTGGGAGTAGCCGGTCTCCTCTCGCACCGGGATGAGGTAGTTTCCTTCGTCGCCCTGGAGGATCTCGGGGCCGATCAAGATGTACTGCGCCATCCCTCCCTGGATCCGGTAGCCGAGCGCCATCGGCTGGCCACGGTAGATGATGTCGGCCTGGACGATGAAGCGGTCTCCCGGACGGTAGCGGCCGCGGAGGTTCTCTCCGATGGCGACCGCGGTCATCGAAACCTCGTGCCCCAGGACGACCGGATCCCGCTCCATGTCCCGGCCGACGAGGCGGGGATGCTCGGGGCCGAGAGTCAGGATCTTGATGTCGGAGAAGCACATCCCGACCGCATCGACGCGCACGAGGAGATGATCGGGCCCCGGGCGGCCGACCGGCACGCGGATCGGGTGTCCGGCGGCGCCGAGGTTCTCGAAGCCCTTGCCGTAGAGCGGCCACATCCACATTTCGCGGGGAATGCGATCCGGCTCGGAGAGCGCAATCGAGGAACCGGATGGGGCGGAGGCTGGAGACATGAGTCGATTTCGATCTCCGTGAGTCAAGGCGGTGGAGCGGTCAACCAGTGGGGAGGCGAAGGAGGAAGATTCTCGTATCCGCTCCGTAGAAAATCAAGCCGGCTAGCTGGCCGCTGGCGGCTGAACGACTCAGATCGCGTCACGCGGGTGCTTTCGAGTAGGTCCCTTCGAAGAAATCTCGCGACTCCGGGTGGCGGTAGACGAGGATCGCGTAGGTCCCGCAGGCCGTCGTGAAAGGAAAAGCCGTGAGATCGACAAGGTCGACGATGCCCATGACGATCCCCAGCTTGCGCGCCGCGCGGCCGGCCCCGGGTCCGACGCCTTCGCCGACGTGGCCGTCCGCGCCGCCGCGGCCCAGACGCGGCATCAGGAACACCGTGAAAACCCCCTGCCCGGCGCGCACGAGAGCGAAGATGACGAGGAGGATGCCGATGGCGAGGAACGCCGCCCGGTCGCCGTCCTCGACGCGGGCAACTCGATCGAACGGAATCTTGAAGGAGCGGAAGATGAAAAACGCACCCGCGGCCAGCCCGAGAATCCCGCGGACAGCCTGGATGATGCCGAGGGCCAGAATGTGGGATGCCATCGCGGTCAGACCTTCTTGAACCAGCGGGGGGCGGCCCCTTCCACCTTGAACCGCACGTTCCCTAGGATGCACTCGATGCCGGGGACGAGCGGATAAAAGGTCCCCATCGAGAGGACCACCTCTTCCTGGAGCCGCCCGCCTTCGCCGGCGGCCCCGTCCATGGGACGCGACACTTTGACCTCGCCATCGGCTGGAGTCAAGAACGCCTCACCTCCTTCGTGGACGACGATGGCGTGCTCGCCGGCGAGTCCGGCGAGCCGGATCCCTGCGGCCGCTCCGCTGCCGATCAGGATCCAGCGGTAGACGAGGAAGTATTCGTGCTGCGGAAAGTTGTTCGCGCGGCGGAGCCGCACGTGGTCGATCGCGCAGCCCTCGTTGCCGTAACCCACGCCGGTCGAGCTCGATTCGGCCCGTTGAGGCCGCCCGCGCGCGAGGAACGAAAGGTCGAACGCCGCGTAATCCCTCTGGCGGAGCCGCCGAACGCCGTCGATCTCGAGTGCTCGATCTCCCAGCGAGAAGTGGAACTGGTCGGTCTGGATCAGGACCGGCCGAGGCATTCTCACGCCTCCCACCGTCATCCCTCCTCGGGCGCTTCCGTCCCCATCGATGACGAGCGACATCCCATCGGGGTAGATCAAGCCGGCCCGGCCGCTGATGGTCAAGTTGCGCCGCCAGTTCTCCGGGTCCTCCTCCTTCGACTCGCAGGGCAGGCAGCGCAGGATCAGATCGGTCGCCAGCCCGCGCGATTCCGCTGAACGGCCGAACGAGACCCGGGCTCGAAAGAGAAGGAACAGCCGGCGCTCGGGCTGCCGGTCCCCCTTGAGGGGTTCCTGACGAAGCACAAGGCCCGTCGTGCGGGCGCGGGTGGCGCCCGGAAAGACCGCAAGCGCGGCGGTTTCGAGTACCACTCGCGGGACCTCGGTGCCCAGCTCGGGCAGGGCGGCGAGCAATGCAGCGGCGCTCTCCGGCCGCTTGCGCGGCTTCTTCTCAATCATCCAGAGAACGAGTTCGCAAAGCGAGCGAGGGATGCCCGGATCACGTTCCTGCAGTGGAACCGGGGGGCGGTTGAGGATCGCCGCGGTCGCTCGAACGGGATCGAGGTCGCGACCGAACGGATGCCGGCCCGTCAGCATTTCGTAAAAGACGATGCCGAGGGAAAAGATGTCGCTCCGAGCGTCGAGCTCATCGCCGGTGATCTGCTCCGGCGACATGTAGCGCGGCGTCCCGAGGTGCGAATCCCCATGCGCAGAGGTGACGCTCACCTTGTCGAGGAGCTTCGCGACGCCGAAATCGAGCACCTTCACTTGCTCGCCTCCGCCCGCACGGGCCAGGAGGATGTTCTCCGGCTTGATGTCCCGATGGATGATCCGCGAACCGTGCGCGGCTTCGAGAACGCGCAGGATTCTGCGAACGATCTCCAACGCGCGCGCCGGCGCAAGTAGCGTCTCCCGGCCGAGGACCGCCCGGAGGCTCTCCCCTTCAATGTAGTCCATCGTGTAGTAGGGTAAGCCGGTCTCGGTCATGCCGCAGTCCCGCACCATCACCGCGTCGGGATGGACGCACCGCTCCATGGCTTCGATCTCTCGCTCGAATCTCCTCCGGAAGGCGTCATCGACGAGGAATTGCGGGTGGGGAGTCTTGAGGGCGTAGTACTTCTTACGGAAGACGTGGCGGACTTTGTAGACTTTCCCGAAGCCTCCGGAACCGAGGCACGCGACGATCTCGTACTTGCCGGCAACGCGAGCGCCGGGTGCCCAGGGATCCTCGGGCGCCGATTCTGTACGTGTGCGGTCATCCGAGGCGGGGTTGCGAGGCTGTTCCATCGGCTTCAAGCGGCGGATTCACTCGGCGGGAAAGCCCGCCGGGATCGCTTCGAAGAGGATGAGTAAGTGCAGGGACCTCCGCAAGCACTTTCGATGGTCGTCCTGACAAGAGAAGGCTCGCCGATGGACTTCACGACAGCGTTCGTAAGCTCTTACGAGGCTGGAAGCTGACTCGCAGTGGAGATGGCGCAGGGGAGCCCTGTCGCCTCCGCGCTTTGAGACAGTATTCTCGCCGGGTCAGGGGCCGGATCTGACGGCCCATAATGAGCCCGAATCTGCGAGAATCCCGGTCCACTGAAGTTTCCCAAGTATTTGTTCCGATAGATCTTAAAAATCTTGATTTTTTTGTACTTTTTTGTTGAATCGGGAGCATGCGTAGTTAGCCTATGGACGCCATTTGTTGAAGTCGGGGGCACAAGGAGGAAGCGGGAAGATCCATGAGGTTCACGGCACAAGAAGAATACGGCCTTCGGTGCATGCTCCAGTTCGGGCGCCGGCTGGCTCAACCCGCGCGGACGACGGGGGACACGCCGGGCCTGAAGGTGAGGCGCAAGCCCGCAAGGAACGGGGCGGCGGAGGCGGACCGGTCCTTGACGATCGGAGAGATCGCCGAGGTGGAAGGCCTGTCGCCCGAGTACGCGGGCAAGCTCATCCGCATTTTGAGGATGGGCGGCCTCCTCGAGAGCGTCCGCGGTCGCCATGGAGGCTACCGTCTGGCCCGCCCGGTCGAGCGGATCTCCGTTGCGGAGGTCATCGCCACACTCGGTGGAAGGATCTTCGATCCCGCCTATTGCTCTCGTTACCCCGGGGACCGAAAGTTCTGCGTCCACACGATCGACTGCGCCATCCGGTCCCTCTGGAAGTCTCTTCAGGTCGCCGTCGATGGGATCCTCTCCCGGATCTCCCTGCGCGATCTGCTGGACACGGAGGAAGGCGCTTCGCGCCTCCTCGGAGGCATCATCGTGAGCGAGGAGGGTCCCAACGAGGAAGCGCCCGCAGGCGACCGCACAGCCGGTACAGGCGGCGGTACAGGCGGCGTCGATCCGGCGACTTCGGCGGCGCGTTCCGGCCCCCAGCGGCCATCTTTCGTCACCATCTCCGAACTCCCGTCGTCGCTCCCCCGTCGAAAGGACCCATCATAAATGGCTAAGACACCGATTTTCGCGTTTGAGGACATCCGGATCGCGATCGCCGGCAAGGAAATCGTCAAGGGCGTGACCCTGGCGATCCATGCGGGCGAGAAACACGCGATCATGGGGCCGAACGGCTCCGGCAAGAGCACGCTGGCCAATGCACTGATGGGCCACCCCTCGTATCAGATCACCGCGGGGCGGATCCATCTGAACGGGGAGGACATCACGGACCTCGAGCCCGACGAGAAGGCGCGTCGGGGGATGTTCCTGGCGTTCCAGTATCCCGTCGCTGTCCCGGGCGTGTCGGTGGCCAATTTCTTGCGTTCCGCCGTCAAAGCGCGCTTCGGGGAGCAGATCTCCGCCAAGGACTTCCGAAAGACCCTGAAAGAGAAGTTCAAGCTGCTAGAAATCGATGAGTCCTTCGCGACTCGTTACCTCAACGAGGGTTTCTCCGGCGGCGAGAAGAAGCGATTGGAGATCCTCCAGCTCGCCATGCTCAAGCCGTCGATCGCGCTCCTCGATGAAACCGATTCGGGGCTCGATGTCGATGCGCTCCGCATCGTTGCCGACGGCATCAACCGCCACTGCGGGGATGACGTCGGCGTCCTCCTCGTCACGCACTACCAGCGCCTTCTCAATTACGTGAAGCCCAACTTCGTCCACATGTTCATAAACGGCCAGATCGTCCGGTCCGGCGGCCCTGAGCTGGCCCTGGAGCTGGATGAGAAGGGCTACGAAGGGAAAGGCGGAGACGTCGCCGGAGAAGTGGCGGCGTAGGAAGCAGGTGACCATGGAAACAGCCAAGACTCTTCCCGCGGAAACGGAACCGAATTCCGATCCGAATGCCGGCATCAGCAGCATCGGGAGCGACTACGAAACCCGCTACGGCTTCCACGACCCCGAGACCTACTTCCACAAGGGCCGCAAGGGGGTCAACCATGAAGTCGTGGAGATGATCTCCCGGATGAAGAAAGAGCCGGACTGGATGCGGGAGTTCCGCCACCAGGCGCTCGACGTCTTTCTTTCGAAGCCGATGCCGCGCTGGGGGGACACCGATCTCCTCAACTCGATCGACTTCGACGACATCTTCTACTACATCCGGCCGATGGAGAACCAGGGGAAGACCTGGGACGACGTTCCGGAGAACATCAAGAAGACCTTCGATCGCCTCGGGATTCCCGAAGCCGAGCGAAAGTTCCTGGCCGGCGTTTCGGCCCAGTACGAGTCCGAGGTGGTCTATCACTCCATGAAAGAGGACCTCCAGAAGAAGGGGATCGTCTTCCTCGACATGGACTCCGGACTCCGGGAGTACGGCGACGTCGTTCGCAAGCACTTCGCCACGGTGATCCCGGCCGAGGACAACAAGTTCGCCGCCTTGAACAGCGCCGTCTGGTCGGGAGGGTCGTTCATCTACGTCCCCCCCGGCGTCGATGTCGGCATCCCGCTCCAGGCCTATTTCCGCATCAACGCCGAGAACATGGGCCAGTTCGAGCGGACGCTGATCATCGCCGATAAGGGCTCGCGCGTGCACTACATCGAGGGATGCACGGCCCCCGTATACTCCACGAACTCCCTCCACTCGGCCGTCGTGGAGCTGATCGCGATGGAGGGAGCCTACATCCGCTACACGACGATTCAGAACTGGTCGAACAACATCTTCAACCTCGTCACGAAGCGTGCCGTAGCCCACACCGATGCAACCGTGGAGTGGGTCGACGGCAACATAGGCTCCAAGTTAACGATGAAGTTCCCCTGCGTGTACCTCGTGGGCGAGCGCGCCAAGGGGGAGATCCTCTCGGTCGCCTTCGCCGGCGACGGGCAGCACCAGGACGCCGGCGCGAAGATCATCCACGCCGCCCCGAACACCAGTTCGCGGATCACCTCGAAGTCGATCTCGAAGGGCAAGGGCCGGGCATCCTACCGCGGGATGGTGAAGGTCTACCCGAAGGCGACCGGCTGCAAGGTGAGCGTCGAGTGCGATGCGCTTCTCCTCGGCAAGGACGCCCGTTCGGACACGTACCCGACGATGGAGATCGGGGAAGACAACGTCCAGGTCGAGCACGAGGCCCGCGTGAGCAAGGTCTCCGAGGAGCAGATTTTCTATCTCCAGAGCCGCGGGCTCTCCGAGGACGAGGCGAGGCTCCTCATCGTCAACGGTTTCATAGAACCATTCACGAAGGAATTGCCCATGGAGTACGCGGTGGAGCTGAACCGTCTGATCGAGCTTGAGATGGAAGGGTCGGTGGGATAGTGGCAGGCAAGGCTCTCGCTCGCGAAGCGGCGGTGCGGCCGCCGCACGGGGTTGGCAGCGGTCCCGCCGCCGGTCCAGCCGCGGCGATCGGCGCCGCGGCAGGGAACGGCGCCGGGCTCTCTCCTCTTCAGAGCCCTGCGGTCGTATCGATCGACCAGCTTCGGACCGCCGTCGATGCCCTCTCCCTCGCGCGCCGAGAACCCTCCTGGCTCACGGACATCCGCCGCCAAGCACTTGAGACCTACGCCTCAATGCCGCTCCCGGACCGCGTCGCTCACCTCTGGCGCTACACCGACCCGGAACGGTTCGTCCCGGCCTTTCCGCTCCAGGAAGAGGGCCGGGAATCGGGCCGAGAAATAGGATCGTCCGGCGGACCCGGAAACAGGTCGGAGTGGCCCGAGGAGCTCGGCGAATCGATCGCCTCGGGCAGCCTGGCCGGCGCCGCTCTGGTTGTGGGCGGGCGGATTGCGAAGCATTCCATCGATCCCGCGCTGGCCAAAGCCGGCGTCGCGATCGAGGATCTTCACCATGCGGCTCAGAAGAGGCCGGAGGTCGTCCACAGGGCCCTCGGATCGGCGGTATTGACCTCCGCGGGGAAATTCGAGGCCCTCAACGCCGCACTCTGGCGCGGCGGCGTCCTCGTCCATGTGCCGAGAGGTGTTGCCGTCGAGAAGCCCATCCACATTCTCAATTCCTGCTCGGGTGCGCGGTCCCGCTATCCCCGCCTCCTGGTGGTCGCCGAGCCCGGCTCGTCGGTGGCTGTCATCGACGAGTACTCGGGCGACGGCCGGCAAGTCAACTCGGTTGTTGAGACCCTCGGTGCCTCCGGATCGCATGTCCGCTACGTCTTCATCCAGCGGCTGGGAGAGGCGGGCATTCTCCACGCCGCTCAGCGGGCCCGCATCGAGCGGGACGCCAAGCTGGTCTCGGTGTGCGCTTCCCTCGGGGCGCTGGTCTCGAAAGCAGACATCGGGACCTCCCTCGAAGGCAAGGGGTCGGAGGTGGAGTTTCTGGGGCTCCTCTTCGGCACCGGCCGCCAGCAATTCGACCACCACACGGTTCACGAGCACATCTCCGGAAGCACGCTTTCGAACCTCGACTTCAAGGTCGTGCTCAAGGACCGCTCGCGCTCGGCGTACACGGGGCTCATCCGGATCGCTCCGGATGCGCCCGGCAGCGAGGCCTATCAGGAGAATCGAAACCTCCTCCTCAACGACGGCGCGAAAGCGGAATCGATCCCCGAGCTGGAGATCCTCACCGACGAGGTGATGTGCACCCACGGCGCCACCATGGGCACCCTGGACCCGGAACACATCTTCTATCTCTCCAGCCGAGGGATTCCCCGCCGCGAAGCCGCGCGAATGATCGTCGCAGGCTTCCTCGAACCCACGCTCGTTCGGCTGCCGGCCGACTTGCGGGACCGACTCCGAAGGTACATCCATGGTGCCCTGGCCTCTCTGTGATGCAGAACAGGCGAGAGCGAAGAGGAAGGAAGGATCCAAGGTGGGTAAAGAGTTCGTGACGGTCGCGCCCGCGAGCGAGATCCCCTCTGGAAGCGCTCGAGTTTTCGAGGTCAGAGGCGTTTCGCTCGCGCTTTGCAACGTCGAAGGCGGGATCTACGCGATCGACAACATCTGCACCCACGACGACGGTCCGCTGGGCAACGGGCGGCTCCAAGGCTGCGAGATCGAATGCCCGCGCCACGGAGCGCGCTTCGACGTGCGCGACGGCTCCGTCAAGCGAATGCCCGCCGCGTTTCCCGTCCGAACCTACCGGACTCGAATCCAGGACGGCAAAGTCCAGGTGGAGCTGGAGCCATGAACGCCGCCCCAGCCTCCGCCGCCGCCAGCCGCAGGAGCACCCTGGACATCGCCGCCATCCGCGCGGGCTTCCCGATCCTCGCTCGCAAGGTGCACGGCCGGAGACTCGTCTACCTCGACAACGCCGCCACGACGCAGAAGCCCGAATCGGTGATCGCCGCCCTGGCGGGGTACTACCGGACATCGAACGCGAACATCCACCGCGGGATCCACACTCTGGCGCAGGAGGCTACCGCAGCCTACGAGGCGACTCGCGAGCGCGTGGCGCGATTCATCGGCGGCGTGGACCCCCATGGAGTGGTCTTCACCCGCAACGCGACCGAGGCGATCAACCTCGTGGCCCACGCCTGGGGTCGGAGGAACATCGGCCCCGGTGATGAGATCCTCCTCACCGAGATGGAGCACCACTCGAACCTCGTCCCGTGGATCATCCTCGCAAGAGAGAAGGGCGCCGTGCTGAAGCACGTGCCGCTCCGGCCCGATCAGACGCTCGACATGGAGTCGTTCGGGCTGCTGATCGGCCCGCGGACGAAGCTCGTCTCGGTGATGTGGGTCTCGAACGCCCTCGGCACGATCAACCCCGTCGCGGAGATCGGCGCCGCCGCGCGCCGCGCGGGGGCGGTGTTCCTCGTCGACGGCGCCCAGGCCGTCCCCCACCTTCCCGTCGACGCGAAGGCCCTCGGCTGCGACTTCCTCGCCTTCTCCGCGCACAAGATGATGGGACCCACAGGCGTCGGCGTTCTCTACGGCCGCCCGGCCCTCCTCAAGGATATGGACCCGTTCCTCGGCGGAGGGGAGATGATCCGCGAGGTGCGCCTCGACGGGGCGAGCTGGAACGACGTCCCGTGGAAGTTCGAGGCCGGCACGCCGAACATTGCCGACGTCATCGCCTTCTCCGCCGCGATCGACTCCATCGAACGGATCGGCATGGATGCCATCCGGTCCCACGAGAGAGAGCTGACCCGCTACGCGCTCAAGAGGATGAAGGAGCTGAAGTTCCTCACTCTCTTCGGGCCCGACGACCCCGAAAAGAGGAGCGGCGTGGTCTCTTTCGCGGACCCGGAGATCCATCCGCACGACATCTCGACGGTCCTCGACCAATGCGGCATCGCGATCCGCGCCGGCCACCACTGCGCTCAGCCTCTCATGCGCCGCCTGGGGCAGATGGCCACCGCTCGGGCGAGCTTCTATATCTACAACGACCGCGACGACGTCGATGCCCTCGTCGCCGCGCTCGTCGAAGCGAGGAAGTACTTTGGACTCCCGGTTTCCTGATCTCGATGGCCTCTACCGAGAGGTCGTGCTCGACCACTACCGGGCCCCTCGGGGGAAGAAGCTCCTCGCGGCTCCCGACGTCGAGAACCAGGGCATGAACCCCGTTTGCGGAGACGAGGTCAAGGTCGCGGTCAAGCTCGATGGAGGCCGCATCGCCGGCATCTCCATCATGAGCCGCGGCTGCGCCATCAGCGTCGCTTCGGGTTCGATGCTGGCCGAGATGCTCGTCGGAAAGAGCCGGCAGGACGTCGAGAGGCTTCAGGGAGCCTTTCGTGCGCTCCTCCACGGAGAGAAATTGCCCGCGGACGTCGACCTGGGCGACCTCGAGGCCCTGGAGGGGGTCAAGAAGCTTCCGGTGCGCGTCAAGTGCGCGCTCCTCCCCTGGATGACGCTCGGCGACGCCCTGAAGGCGTGGGAACGCGGGTCCAACAACCCGGCGGCCCCTTCGACGACGGAACATGAGGAGTAAACGCATGGACCCCGGCACGCCCCCAGCCCATGGCCCGGCCCCAGCCCAGAACCGGACCCCCGACCCCGGCGCGGCGCCTCTCATCACCTCGGAGCAGGTGATCGAGGCGCTGCGGCCCATCGTCGATCCGGAAATCCGGCTCGGCATCGTCGATCTCGGCCTCATCTACGGCGTCGACTTCGACGAGAGCGGAACGACGATGACCGTCCGGATGACGTTGACGTCGCCCATGTGCCCGTACGGGCCGATGCTGATCGGCCAGGTGCAGGACGTGATCAATTGTTTTCCCGGAATCCAAGAGGCCAAGGTCGTGGTGGTCTGGGAGCCGCCGTGGGACCCGCGGACCATGGCCAGCGACGAGGCCAAGGACGTTTTGAAGATCTGGTGATCGAGGAGACGCACTCATGGGAGATTTCATCAAAGCGGCGCGGATCTCGGACATCCCCGAAGGGCAAGGCGGCGTCTTCACCGTGGGCGGAACGGACGTGGCCATCTTCAACATCGAAGGGAAGGTCCACGCCATCCAGAACGCCTGCTGCCACCGGCAAGGCCCCCTTGGAGAAGGCGATTGCGAAGGAACGACCGTCACCTGCCCGTGGCACGCCTGGAAGTACGATGTGACGACGGGCGAGTGCCTGAGCCGACCGGGCGCGAATGTCCGCAGGTATCAGGTCCGCGTGGAGGGCGACGACATCTTCGTGGAGACGTCGTAAGCGAGGAACTTTCTCGATCAAGAGGCCCCGAAGGATCGGCGCGCCGAGCCGGAGCAGGAAAGGAGAACAAGGAGAACCAGCCATGCCGAGTCAAACCATCACGCGAACGAGCACGATGCAGGAGGTCCTGGAGACCTTCAAAGGGGCCCGACGGGCGCTCTTCACCCGCTACCACATCGGAGGCTGCTCGAGCTGCGGCTTCCACCCGTCGGACACGCTGGAGAACGTCCTCGCCAAGCACAACGTGCTCAACGTCGAGGAGGCGATCGAGCACATCAAGAAGGCCGACGAGCTCGACCGCAAGATCCAGATCAAGCCCCAGGAAGTGGCAGCGCTGCTCAAGGAGGCGAAGGTCAAGCTCATCGATGTCCGCCAGGACTCCGAATGGGAACTCTCCCACATCGAGGGGGCGCAGCTCATCAGCTCCGAGTTGGTTCAGGAGATGATGCAGAAGTGGAAGAAAGACACTCCGATCGTCTTCCACTGCCACCACGGGATGCGCAGCCTGGATGCGGCGTCGTATTTCATCGGCCACGGCTTCACGAATGTCCGGAGCATGGAGGGGGGTATTGACGCATGGTCCCTGGAAGTCGATCCTAAGGTGCCGCGCTATCGGGGATGAGCCCCGCGGGGCCGCGGCCGACGGAAAACTTGCATCGGGATATCGAGAGGGAGGGAATCGTGTCTACCGCCTACAGCGACCCGGATGTCGTGGTGAGCACAGCATGGGTCGAGTCGAGCAAGGGACGCGCCGATCTCGCCATCGTCGAAGTCGACGTCGATACCAAGTCGTACCAGGACGGCCACGTTCCCGGGGCAATCGCCTGGGATTGGGCCCAGCAGCTCTGCGACACGGTGAAGCGCGACATCATTCCCAAGGCGGCCATCGAAAAGCTCCTGGGAGAGTCGGGGATCGATAACGGCACGACGATCGTCCTCTACGGCGACAACAACAACTGGTTCGCCGCCTGGGCCTTCTGGCAGCTCAAGGTCTACGGCCACGCCCCCGTGAGAATCATGGACGGCGGCCGCAAGAAATGGCTCGCCGAGTCGCGGGAGCTCTCGAAAGAAATCCCCCGGCGCCCTCCCAAGACCTACAAGGCCAAGGAGCCGGACTTCTCCATCCGCAGCTACCTGCCCGAGGTCGTGGAAGCGGTCAAGCGCAAGAGCTTCGACCTCGTCGACGTGCGAAGCCCGCAGGAATTCACGGGCGAGATCCTCGCCCCCCCGGGACTGCCGGAGACGTGCCAGCGGGGCGGGCACATTCCCGGAGCGCGGTCGATCCCGTGGGCGAAGGCCTGCAACGACGACGGCACGTTCAAGAGCCGCGACGAGCTGCGGAAGCTCTATCGCGAGAACGGAATCACCGGCGAGAAGCCGGTCATCGCCTATTGCCGGATCGGAGAGAGGTCGAGCCACACCTGGTTCGTCCTCAAGTACCTCCTGGGATTACCTAACGTCCGCAACTACGATGGGAGCTGGACGGAATGGGGAAACCTGGTCGGCGCCGCGATCGAGAGGGGTCCGGCGAAGTGAACCGCCGATCCGGACCGATCCCGAACCGCTTCAGGAAACGACTCCCATGAAATCGGAATTGTTCAGCGAACGGCGGATGACCCTGGAGGGCTTCCCGATCCGCATCACGTCCCACCTCGTCGATGGCGTCTATCACGCCGCGATCGACAACGTCGACCCTGGAGCGCGCGTCGCGCGAGCCGAGGGGTCCACGCGTGAGGAGGCCGAACGCGCGGCGATCGAGGACGCGGCCCGGCGTCTCGCCCGGACCCGACGGCACCCCGTCTGAGGATCACACCCGGTGGTCCATCCCAACGTCGCACCGGCGTTTTTCGCGCTGGCTCTCAGCGCCGGTCGTATTCTTCCCGCCGCGGGCGCGGGCGATGAAGCCCCGTTCTTCTTCGTTCACCTGAGCGACCCGCAGCTCGGGTTCTTTGATGAGAACCGTACGTTCCACCGCGAAGTGGAGAACCTCCGGCGCACCGTAGAGCACCTGAACCGGCTCCGCCCGGCGCTCGTCGTCATCACGGGCGATTTGATCAACAAGCCGGGCGACGGAGCGCAGGCGGAGGCCTACCTGAAGGCCATCCGCACCGTCGATCCGTCGATCCCGGTCCATTCCATCTCCGGGAACCACGACGTCGAGAACGCCCCCACTGCCGCGTCGCTTGCCTGGTATCGCTCGACGTTCGGCCCCGACCGCGGGACCTTCGCCTACAAGGACTGCCGGTTCATCTTCTTCAACTCGACCCTCCTCCACAGCCCGAAAAACTGCCCGAAGGAGGCCGAGGACGAGCGGAGCTGGCTCGCCGCGGAGCTGAAGCGCGCCCGGAGGGAGACGAACGGCCACATCTTCGTACTCCAGCACCATCCGTGGTTCGTCGAGACGCCGGACGAGGCCGATTCGTACCATGCGATCCCCCGAGCGGACCGACAGAAGCTCCTTCCGGTCCTACGCGAGGCGCGTGTGACGGCGACGCTGGCCGGGCACCTCCACCGCTGTGCGGAGGCGCGCGACGAGCGGATGCAGGTTCTCGTCGCGGGGCCGGTCGGAAAGCCGCTCGGAAAGGACCCGTCCGGACTTCGGATTGTCTGGGTCTTCGCGGATCGGATCGAGCACCGCTACTACGGCCTCGACGAGGTTCCGGCGGGCATCAACCTACGCGGGCCGCGCGACCGGCGCCGCCTCTGAAGAATGAACCGCAGCCCGTGACCGTACCGGTCGGCATCCTTCTCGCCCAGCTCGGCACCCCCGATGCGCCGACGGCCCCGGCGCTACGGCGCTACCTCCGCCAGTTCCTCGGCGACCCGCGGGTAATCGAGATGAACCCCGTCGGCCGCTGGCTTCTCCTCAACTTGGTCGTTCTCCCGTTTCGCCCGCGCCGGTCGGCGGCTCTCTACCGGAACATCTGGACGGAGGCGGGTTCTCCGCTCCTCCTGAACTCGCGCGGACAGGCCGAGGGACTCCAGAGGGAGCTTGGGCAGGCGGTGAAGGTCGCCCTCGGCATGCGCTACGGCGAGCCATCGATCCCGTGCGCCATCGACGAGCTCTGCGCGGCCGGCGTGGAGAGGATCCTCCTGTTCTCCCTCTACCCGCAATACTCGGGGCCGACGACGGGCTCCACGTACGATGAGGTGCTCCGCTGGCTGCCCCGGCGGCGCGTCGTGCCGGCCCTGCGCGTCGTCCCGCCCTATCACGAGCACCCGGCGTACATCCAGGCCGTGGCCCAGACGGCTCGGGAGCACATCGCGGCCCTACCGAAGGCCCCCGAGATGATCCTCATCTCCTTCCACGGCATTCCGAAGAGGTACATCGAGGCCGGCGACATCTACAGGAGCCACTGCGAACGCTCGGCGGAGCTGATCGCGGCCGCCATGGGCCTCGTGACGGGCCCCCAGAATGGGAACTGCCGGCTCGCTTTCCAGTCCCTTTTCGGAAAGGAAGAATGGATGCGGCCGTACACATCGGAGACGATCGAACAGATGGGCCGCGAAGGGCTCAAGCGGATCGCGGTCATCCTGCCGGGCTTCACGGCGGACTGTCTCGAGACCATCGACGAGATCGGCCGCGAAGGGCTCCATCAGTTCCGCAGAACGGGAGGCGAGGACCTCTACCGTGTCCCTTGCCTCAACACGCACCCGGCGTGGATCTCGGCGATGGCCCGCATCGCCCGCGACGAGCTCGCGGGCTGGCTTTCCTGATTGGGAGATTTCGGATGAAAACGAACAAGGTGAAAGAAGCCCTCCGCCGCGGGGAGCCGCAGGTGGGAACCTGGCTGACGCTCGCCAGCCCATTCGCGACCCGCTTCCTCGCCCGGAGCGGGTTCCCATGGCTCACCGTGGACATCGAGCACAGCCCCGTCGACTGGGAGACGGCCGCGATGATGTTCGCTACGATCGCCGATGCGGGCTGCGTGCCCCTGGCGCGGGTCCCCTCGAACGGTCACGACCACATCAAGCGCGCGCTTGATTCAGGAGCCCATGGGATCGTCGTGCCGATGGTGAACACGCCCGAGGAGGCCGAAGCGGCCGTCGCCGCGGCCCGCTATCCCCCCGAAGGCCGCCGCAGCGTCGGCGGAAGCCTCCACGCGCTCTCGTGGGGCGCCACGCCGTCCGCGTACTTCGCTTCGGCCAACCGCGAGGTGCTCGTCGTGCTCCAGGCCGAGCACGTCAAGGCCGTCGAGAACGCCGAGAAGATCTACTCCTTGAAGGGCATCGACGCGATGTTCATCGGCCCTAACGACCTCCTCGCCTCGATGAACAAGACGCCGAAGATGGAAAGCGATGACAAGGAGTTCGTCGACGCGCTCCGGCACCTGCGGGAGACCGCGGTCAGCCGGGGCATCGCTCCGGGGCTGCACACGGGCGACGCCGCCATGGCCCGAAGGCGCATCGCCGAAGGCTGGAAGTTCATCGCGGTCGGGAGCGACCTCGCGCTCATGATTTCCGCCGCGAGCGCTATCTTGGCCGATCTTGGCCGCGGGGAGGCTCGAGAGACGGCCCGGTATTGACCGCCGGGACGCCTGCCGGCACGGGTCGATTGAGAAGGACGACGATCTCCCTGCCCCCGATGATGCGCGCGATGCGCCCCGAAGGCTCCCGGAGCGGCGCGGGGCCGTCCTCGGGGAGAGAGCGTCCTCGCACCACGAGCGCGATGGGAGGTCCGGCGGCGTTCAGGAGCTCCGCGGCATCACCGGCGTCTCGCAGGTGCCGGATCGATCTCGTCTCAAGGTGGTAAGCGACCGCCCCCAGCTCGCGAAGGTCGAGGTCGAAACCCGCGACCTCGAATCCCTCGCGGCCGAGGAGCCGCAAGTCTTCCCCGAGCGTCGCGTAGGACTCTCGCGCGTCCAGCGCCGTGAGGCGCATCAGGTTGCCGGCCGCCATCGCGAGTCCGAGGAGGACCGCGGCCGTAAGGAGAGAGTCCTCCGCGCTCCTCCAGCCCCTCCGCCGCAGCCAGAGGTGGAGGTAGAAGAGCTGGACGGCGAGGGAGACGAAGACGAAATGCGGCATCGGCTGGACCCAGAAGCCGCCGACGGCCGCCGCGAGGGGCAAGGGCGCCGAAACGAGGACCGTCGCGGCCGCGGCAGCTCGGTGCATCGCGGGCCGATCGAGCCATCGATCGAGCTGGAGGCCCAGGAGGATGGCCGCTCCGGGCCAGATCGAGAGGAGGTAGAGGTTCCGCCGCGAGCCGGAGGCGAAGATAAAGAGGGCCGGGAGGAGGATCCAGGCGATGAGCGCCCGCAGGAGGCGGCGCTCATCGGCGATCTCGGAAGGCGCCGGATGCCAAAATCTCATCCCCGCAGTCCAGAGCGCGACGAGAAGGAGCGGAGTCCACGGGAGCCCATCCGCCAGGACGCGCCCGCAGAACTCCAGCCGGCCGGGATTCTTCATCCCGTCCGCCATGAAGCGGCCGAAGGTGTGCTCCATGAGGGACCGGGCTAGTTCGGGGTCGCGCCGCCAGAGCAGCACGATCCACGGCCCCGTGAGCGCTAGGAAGCCCGCGGCGCCGGCGGCGAGCTTGACCCAGAGGCCCGGCGAGCGGAGGAGGTCCCGCCGCCCGAGGAGGGCCGCGCCCATCATGAGAGCGAGGAACGCCGGGCCAAGGAGGTTCTTCGTCAGGAAGGCGAACGCCGCCGCGGCTCCCAGGGCGAGGAAATGCACCGTCGATGGCGCCGGTTCAGCGGCGATGCGCAGACTCGATCCGCCTCCCCAGAGGACGAAGAACGCGAGCGCGCCATCGACGCCGGCGCGGTTGGCGATCTCCAGGTATTCCACGGTCGTCGCGAGGACGAGAGCCGCCAGGACACCGGCCCTGCCTCCCCCCCACCGAGCCGTCTCGCGGGCGACGAGAGCGAGAGTGGCCACGGAGAAGAGGATCGCGGGTAAGCGCGGGACCCAGTCGAGCCCCGGCCGCGTTCCGAAGACCCGGAAGCACGCGGCAGTCAGCCAGTGGTAGAGGGGAGGCTCCTGGACGTTCGGCGCGCCGTTGACGCGCGGAACGAGCCAGTCGCCTCCTTCGAGGGCCATCGACTGGCCGATGTGCGCGACGCGCGGCTCATCCGGGTTCCAGAGGGACCGTTGCCAAGCGGGGGCGACGAAGCCGGCGGCGGCGACGGCGATGAGCCCGATCGAGAAACGCGGAGGGAGCCGACTGTTAACCGCAGAGGACGCAGAGGTGCGCAGAGGAGTCGACTCCACGTCTCGAACCGATCACACCGGTCCGGCGGAGTCCAGCATCTCCTTCCAGGTCACAGTGGCGCCGGCGTCGAGGGCCTTGCGGGCGAGGAGCGATGTGAGTGTGGACGCGCAGGCGACCCGGATATCGGCCTCGGGCCTCTCGCCCGACCGGATGCAGCGCAAGTAGCCCGCGAGCGCACAGAGCGTGTCGTTGCCCCCATCGCGGGTCAACTCCACGGTCCGTCCCGAGCGGTCCCACGCGACCGCGTTGGCGAGGTCGACGCCCAGCTTCTCGCCGAAGACCAGCTCGTAAATCCCCGAAAAGCGGCGGTCCGGCACCGAGTAGCTCACATGGCTGTAGTGGACCTTCGCGCCGCCTGCGTATTCAAGGACGAGGCCGTAGTGGTCGCGGACATCACGCCCGGGGGGCTTGTCGATGTGGTGATGGAGGCCTCCGAAGCCGCAAGCCTGGAGCGGCACGCCCCCCAGCGCCCAGTTGAAGATGTCCATCTGGTGGCACGCCTGCTCGACGACGACGTCCCCCGATTTCTCCCTCCGGAAGTACCATGGCTTCGTTCCCCGAGCGGGATTCCCCGTCGAGTGCCACTGTGCACGGATGAAGAGCACGCGGCCGGCTTCGCCGTTTCGGATGGCGGCGATGCTCCTCCGGTAGCGCGGGCTGTAGCGCCGCTGGAGCCCGATCTGGAAGACTCGACCCTGCCGCTCGGCAACCAAGGCCGCATCGTGTACGCGCAGACAATCCGCGGCGGTGAGGCCGAGGGGCTTCTCGAGGAAGATGTGTTTGCCGGCATCGATCGCCCGGAGAGCGTGCTCCGGGTGGAGATGGACGGGAGTCGCGATGACGACCGCATCGAGGTCGCGGCGATCGAAGAGAGATCCGGCATCCGCCGAAATCCTCGGCTGGTGGCCGCGAGCCAGGTCCGCGGCCCGCTTCAAGTGACCGGGATTGACATCGACGAGGGCGGCGACGGACACACCGGGCAACTGGAGGATCGTGGAGAGAAGCTGCGTCCCCCGATCGCCGAGACCGACGAAACCGATCCGGATCGGCACAACCGAGCCGCCAGGCGATGTCTCCTGCGCCCCGACCCCCAAGCCGATCGAAGCGCCGGCAATACCGGCGGACCGGGCCAGGAACTGACGGCGGGAGAGGTCGCGGGGACTGGGCATGAGGGGCATCTTGGACTACGGAGGAGTGGAGGGCAAGGGGGGAGTGGGCGGAGGCGGGTCAGCAGGCGGCTCCGCGCCGGTTTCGGCAACCGCAGCCGCAACCGCTGCCAACTCCATATCCGCTTTCGCTCCCGCATCGGCTTCCGCATCCGGTGCCGCAGCGACAGCCGCCACCGATCGGTGGTTCTTCCCCATCCCTTGCCCCTATCGCTTCCTCTCGATCACCTCTTCCGCCCTCAGGTCGGCGATCCTCTCGACCACGCGGTCGGCCCCTCCGAGGCGCTCCCTCGGATACGTGTGCGCCACCGCCACGCAGCGCATGCCGGCGGCGTGGGCGGCGTCGATGCCGGGGAGGCTGTCTTCGATGACCAAGCATTCCGCAGGCTCGAGGTCGCTCCAGCGGCCGCTTTCCTCCGCCCGCAAGGCCTCGAAGGCCAGAAGCATGCCTTCCGGGTCCGGTTTCGAGCGCGCGACGTCATCCGCGCTCAAGATCGCCCGGAAATCCCTCCGAAGGCCATTAGCGATCAGGATCGCCTCGATCTCGTGGCGGCGGCCGCCGCTGGCGATGGCGAGCGGTCCGCGGGCGGCGAGGGCGCGCACCAGCTCCGCCGCACCGGGAAACGGCCGGATCTCCTCAATCCGGGCACCGTAATAAACCGACTTGCGCTCGACCAGCCTGACCACTTCGCCGGACTCCAGGGCGCGGCCGGCATCCTCAAAGGCGAGCGCGAACCCCGCGCGGTCGTTGATCCCCAGGAAGCGGCGGTCGTGGTCTTCCGGCGTGATGCGGATGCCCTCCTCCTCGAGCACCTTGCGGAAGGTGTCGCTGTGAAGCCACTCCGTGTCGGCGATGACGCCGTCGAAGTCGAAAATGACCGCCCGCGCGCGGCGAAACTCGGAGAAAGGCACGGTCAAGGATGGAGGGCGCCTTCTTCGAGCCAGACGTGGCTCCCGTCCAGTACGCCGCGGGCGAGTTTGTAGTTCGAGCGGTCGGAGTTCCGCCAGAGGCCGCGGAAGTTCGCCTGGATTCTCCGGCGCGCCTGACGGCAGAAACCGTCGGCAAGGTCGACCGCGGACGGCCCCTTGCCCTGCGCGGCCTCGAGCGACCGAGCGTACGCGCTCGAGCAGGCCATCGCGAAAAGGTCGACGCCGATGTCGACCATGCGCGCGAGGACCTGCTGGCGCTTCTCGAGTCCGGCCCGGTGGACGACCATCAAGTGAAAGATAGAGCGCGCGAGCTTGTGGCTCGTCCGGTCGACGAACCGGAAGTGCGGCGCGAGCCGCCGGCCGAGCTCCAAGTGGGCCAGGGGGTGCACGAAGCCGACCCACTGGAGTGGGTACCACTTCGCGTACATTCCAGCTGCTTTGAGGCCGGCCCGAAGCTTCGCCTTCAGCGGAGTCCGCGGATCGAGAATCGCACCGGCGGCGCGCAGGTGCCAGTCGAGCGCTTCCCTGGCGATGAAGAGGTGCATGATCTCGCTCGTCCCTTCGATGATCCGGTTGATCCGCGCGTCGCGGAACATCCGCTCGACGGGGATTCCTTCTTCCCCGCGCGCCTTGAGCGACGGTCCCGTCTCGTAGCCGCGCCCGCCGCGGATCTGGAGGGTCTGATCGGCGATCTGCCAGGCTGTTTCCGACGTGAAGAGCTTCGCCATCGCCGCTTCGAGGCGGATGTCCGCCCCTCCGCGGTCCGCGAGCCCCGAAGTGAACCAGGTCATCGCGTCCATGGCAAACGCCCCCGCGGCGATCTCGGCGATCTTTTGCGCGACCGCGTCGTGCTTCCCGATCGGTCCGCCCCACTGCTTGCGCTCGTTCGACCACTTCCTGACGACCTCGAGGCAGCGCTTGGCCATGCCCGTACACGCCGCAGGGACGGTCAAGCGGCCCGTGTTGAGCGTTATGAGCGCGAGCTTCAGCCCCTGCCCCAGCCCCCAGATGATGTTCTCCTTCGGCACGCGGACGTCCTTGAACCGCAGGAGGCCGTTCTGAATCGCCCGCAGCCCCAGGAACTGGCAGCGGTGGACAACCTCGAAGCCCGGCATGTTCTTCTCGACGATGAAGGCCGTGATCTGCTTGCGCTCCTTGCTCCCTACGATCACCGAAGGCGTGCGGGCCATCACGACCATCACATCCGCGACGACGCCGTTCGTGCACCAGAGCTTGTCGCCGTTCAGGATGAACGCCGAGCCGTCGGGGGTCGGGGTCGCGGTCGTCTCCATGTTGGCCGGGTCGGAGCCGACGCCGGGCTCGGTCAAGGCGAACGCGGAGATCTCCCCCTTCGCGAAGCGCGGCAGGTACTTCTTCTTCTGGTCCTCGGTCCCGAAGAGCTTGAGGGGCTGCGGGACTCCGATCGACTGATGCGCCGAGATCCAAACCGCCGTCGAGCCGCAGTAGCTCCCGATGAGCTGCATGACGCGGTTGTAGTTCACCTGGGAGAATCCGAGCCCGCCGTATTCCTTCGGCACCTTCATGCCGAAGAGGCCCAGCTCGGCGAGGCCGCGGACGACTTCGGCGGGGATCTCTCCCTTCTCGTCGATCTTGTCCGGGTCCACCTTCGCGCGCAGGAAGGCTCCGACGCGGGCAATGAACTCATCGCCGATGCGCCGGTCCTCGTCGGACTGCACCGGGAAGGGCAGGAGCAGATCCGGCCGGAAACGCCCGGCGAACATCTCCGCCGCGAAGCTCGGATGCTTCCACTCCGCCTCCCGCGCCGCCTCCGCGACGTCCATCGCCTCCTTCTTGGCGCGCTCCTCCGCCTGCTTCTCCTGGGCCTGCGGAATCATTACCTTGACTGCGCTCATGCCGGGCTCCTGCTCAGCTCTGGATTACCGGATTCGGGTTCGTATCGATCACTTCTACGTCATTCTAACTGATTCCCTCGACCAAGTCCGGCGCTGGGGTTCGGCGGGGTGCATATGGGCACTGGCGCCCTCTGCGAACGATCCGAAGGGAGGAAGGACCGCAGAGAATCTCAGACCTTCGCAGGGGAGCGGGGCTCATTCCTCCGCGACCCTCTGCGTCCTCTGCGGTTTATCCACTCCCCGAGCAACGAATGGCCGAGAGGTTGAAGGTTTCGCATGGCCCGGGATTTCCTTGGACACGGCCTCGCGCTCGGGTTTTTGTTTGCGCCCATGCCCCGCGCCGGCGATCCCTTCCTCCACTCTCGTCTGCGGCTGCAGCGCCCAGGAGGCTCGCTCCAGTTCTTGGCCCCGCATTCGGTCTTCTCGAGCCACCGGATCGACCGCGGGACGCTTCTCCTGTCCCATCACCTCCCGGACGGCGAACCGGAGAGCTTCCTCGACCTCGGTTGCGGTTACGGGGTCCTCGGTCTGGATGTTGCGGCTCGCTTCCCGCGGGCCCGCGGGCTCCTCGTCGACCGCGACCTCCTCGCCGTCGAGTACGCTCGCGAGAACGCACGGATCCAAGGGGCGCATTCGGTCGAAGTGGCGGGCAGTCTGGGCTACCGCGATGTCCCCGCCGGCTGGGGCCCGTTCGATTGGATCCTTTCGAACCTTCCGGCGCGGGCCGGCGAGCGCGTCTACGACGGGCTGATCCGAGACGGGCGCGACCGCCTCAAGCCCGGCGGCGAGATGCGGGTCGTCGTGATCAAACCGCTCGGGGCCGTTCTTCGCGCCATCGCGGCCCGCCTCTCGATCGAGTACCGCACCGCATTCGAGTGCCGCACCGTTATCGAGACGAACCTTCACTGCGTTTTCAGTTTTCCCGCGGGGGCGGCTTTCCCTGCGGGGCTGGGAGGTCCGCCGGCCGCCGGGGCGGGCCGCGAGGTCGGCGACGAGGTCTACCGGCGCGACCGGATCGAGCTGAATCTGCCTGAGCTTGCCGCGATGCTTTCCTTGGAGCGGCCGACGGACCTCGCGGACGAGCCCAACCGCCTCTCCCACGCGATCCCGCTCCTCGCCGCGCACCTCCCGCCGTCCCCGCCGGCACGAGTCCTCTGTTTTCGGGCCGGTTATGGGCTCATCACAGCTCTCGCTCTAGCCCGCTACGGCCGGGCGGAGGTCGTCGCGGCCGACCGCGATCTTCTCGGCACATCGTTCGTGCGGCGCAATTGCGCCGCAAGCTCTTCAAGGCTCAGCCTCGTCGAAGCCGCCGGCACGAGCCGTCCCTGGCCCGAGGGGGCCTTCGACCTCGCCCTCGGCGAGATGCTGCCGCCGCTCGGCCCTTGCGCCACGCTCGCGGAGCTGGAGCAAGTGCGGGCGGGCCTCGCCCCCGGAGGACAGGCGCTCATCCTCGGCCTGCGCAAGGCGTGGAAGGAGTTTCTCCAGCGCGATTCGCGCCGCCTCGGACTCGACCTCGTCGCCGAAAGCGGCCCGGCGGCTCTTTACCGCGTCGACCGAGCCGCGACCATCCGGTAATCGGCCGGAGGATTGCCGTCGCGGCGCTCTCCGCCTTCCTCGTCGCCGTTCCCTTCCCCTTTCCCGTCCCCGAGGCTTTCCAACGAGCTGAGAATTCGGGAAAGGGCACGGGGAGAGCGATCGATTCGCATCCCCGCTCCAACGGCTCCTCTCCCGATTCTCGGCCATTTCTGTCGATAGTTACCTTCAGGGTGTATCCACCGCAGGCTGGTGGTCTTTCCCCATTTGAGGAAACGGAGTCTTTGGGAACGAACCCGATTCAGGCAGGGGAGTACGCCTCCCTGGCGACGATGGCATGGCTCTCGGCGCGGATCCTCTGGGCGATCTGGTGCCGCGGCCGTCGAGGCCGGCCCGCGCTCGGAGCGAGCGCCGACCCCGCGGCCTCGGCGCTCGGCTACCTGCGCCGCTGGTTCCAGCGGGACTGGGAGATGCCGCTCTCGTTCGGGGCGCTCGCCCTAGGCGCCGCTCTTTTCGTCGTCGAAATCCACCCGGTCATCGCGTCCATCTGGATCGCCGTCGCGCTTTCGATCTTCCCCGCGGCGTCCCTCTGTTACAGGCTGCGACCCGATCTGAGCATCTTCGCCGAGGCCGATCGCGCCGAAGGACGGGAAAAACCCGAGCGGGGCCGGACTTTCTCCTCCCTTCACCGAAATGCCCGAGCCTACCAAGGCCTCCCGCAAGGCGAGCGGTTTCGCCGGGAGCTGGAAGCCCGGCTCGCGAACTTCGACCCTTGGCGCGCGTCGCCCTTTCCAGCGCGCCGCGCCCTCGCCTCGACGACCGGCGCGCTCTCACTCCTCCTGATCCTCTGGGGAACCGCTCGGATCTGGCCTGCGACGGGGCCGGGCCGTTCGCCGGAAAACATCGCCCGCGCTGAAGAGCCCGCGAAGAAAAGCGAGCCAGAAGAGAAGAAGCCAGCGGAGGCCCGCCAGGCGGGGGCGAAGCCCGAGGAGAAACGCCCGGATGAGGGCCATGAGGATGGCGGCGTGGACCAGGAAGAGAAGCCGAGACCAACCGAGGGCATCGCCGACGGACGAGCCGATGAGACGGCGGCGCCGCCGGACGGTTCGAATGCACCCCGAGAAGATGCGGGCCCCAAAGAGAAACCGTCATCCGAAGCGAATACAGAGGAAGGATCCGGCTCGAAGGACCAGGGAGCGCCGGACAGTAAGCCGCGGGAGAAGCTGCCGGCCGGGGAGCTGGCCCGAGCCCCCAAGAAGGAAACCAGTCCCGACGCGGCCGGCGCGGAACGGAAAAGCTCCGGGACCGCGAGAGGACCGGAGGGCAAGAAAGCCTCAGCTCCGGAGGAGACAGCCGCCGCGAAGAAGACCGGCAAGGGTCCGAATGCCCCCCCGAACCAGAAGGGCGCGACGAGCGAGAGCCCCCCCGCAGCCGCGGGGAAGGCTAAACCGAAATCTGCGGCGGAATGCGCCCATGCGGAGTGCACGGGCGAGAGGAAGCGCGGCGGTGCCTGAAGGCAAAGCGGCGGCGCCGGTCAGGCGCCGGGTGAAGAGTCGAAGTCGATGGCCAAGTCGGGTCAAAGTAGCAGTGGACAAGGGCAGTCCAAGCAAGAAGAGCCTGCCCGGTCCGCACCGCAGCAGGGTAACGAGCAGCAGGGTGGCGAGGAAGGCGGTTCGGCTTCGAGCCGATCCGGGTCCCCCTCCTCTCCATCGAGCGAGAAAGGTGAGTCCCCTCCCGCCGGCGAGGTCGCCGGAGGGCAGGGCGGCGACGGCGGAGAGGCTCGCCCCGGTCAAAGCGTGCCGGCCGCTCCGGGAAAGCCCGAGAGCCCCGCGAGTCCAAGCGGAGAATCCGGGGCCAAGGCCGTCGGAATCGCCCAGGGCGAGCCCACGGCCGCGCAAAAGGCCGAGGCAGGATCTTCGCCGGATGGTCCGCAAACCAAGTCCTCAGCCTCAACCGATGAGGGAGCCGAAACCGGCGAGCCGGTGGGCACCTTCACGCAGAACCCATCGAAGGATGGGAAGCCCGTCGCGATCGCTGCTCCAGGCGGCACGGAGGAAAAGGGCACGGTGGAAAAAAGCCTGGAACCCGTTGCGACCATCCTCGTTCCGGGCGGCGGCGATGAAGAGAGCGAGGAGAAAGAAAAGAAGCCACCGCTCGCCCTGAATCCCGCCGGCCGGACCCCGCCCGGCGGTCCGCCTCAGGCGGCCGAGAAGCGCCGGCGTATTCCGGCGGGGGGCCGCGTCATCCGCATCGAGGCCAAGAAAGGCGACGATGGCCAGGCCCGGAGCCTGGGGAAGAAGGACACGTCCAAAGGGGGAGCGGTGGAGTCCGTTCCCGGCGAGCTCCGCCGGCGCACCTACACGATTCTGCAAGCGGAGGACGTCCGAGTGGAAGAGAAGGATCCGGTCGCGCGGCAGATCGTGCCGCAGAGGTTCCGCGAACCGGTGAAAGCACTTTTGGAGGAGAGCCAGTGAGCGCCAAGAATCAGCGGGTCCAGCCGGCCCCAGCCGCCGCGGCGGAATTCCAGGAGGGCTTCAACACCCTCCGGGACGAGATCCGGAAGGCCGTCCTGGGCCAGGACGAGATCGTCGAGATGGTCCTGGCGGCCTTTTTCGCCGGAGGGCACGTCCTCCTCGAGGGAGAGCCCGGCATGGGCAAGACTCATCTCGTCAAGGCGCTCTCGCGCGCGCTCGGACTGCCGTGGAAGCGCATCCAGTTCACGCCCGACCTGATGCCGGCCGACATCCTCGGCACGCACATCCTGATCGAGGACGAGCGGGGCAACCGCAAGCTTGAGTTCAAGCGCGGGCCGATCTTCACCCACGTGCTCCTGGCCGACGAGGTCAACCGCGCAACGCCGAAGACGCAGGCCGCGCTCCTCGAAGCGATGGGCGAAGGACAGGTGACCATCCAGGGGACGACCCACCGCCTCCCCGAGACGTTCTTCGTCATCGCCACGCAGAACCCTCTCGAGAACGAGGGGACCTATCCGCTCCCCGAAGCGCAGCTCGATCGCTTCTTCTTCAAGCTCATCGTCGCACCGCCCGCCCGCGAAGCTCTGCAGCGCATTGTGGTCGAGACGACGGACTGGCGCGAAGCTCCGCGCTCCGCCTCGGGCGCCGCGGATCCGGCCGCGGGCTTCCTCGCACGCCCCGGCACCGCGCCGCCCCCGCCGCGGTCCGTCGCCCGCCCTCTCCACGAGGTCGTGACGGAGGGAGTGCTCTCGAAGGCGGAGACCACGCCGGTAGAGGAAGACCTGGCGGCGGGGATCGGCTCAGGGGAAGAGCTGCGCTCGCGCATCCTGGCCATACGGGAGGAGAAGCTCCTCGGGCTCAGGCGCAAGGTCCGCCAGTTAGAGATCGACGCCACTGCCCTCGATGCCCTCGCCGACATCCTCGAGGTGAGCCGTGTGGCCGAGCTCCGCGTGACGCCGGAGGGGGATGTCCTGGGGGACCTGGTCCGCGCGGGCCTCGGCCCCCGGGCCGCGCAGGCGCTGGCCCTTGCGGGCAAAGTTGCGGCGCTGCGCGCAGGGGCGCGGATCGTGCTCCCCGAGCATCTCGATGGCGGCGCGGCCGCGGCGGCGCTTGCCCATCGACTCCCCCTCCAGTTCGCGGCGGAGCGGCTGGGGCCGCATGCCGGCGTGAAGATCGTTCAGGCGCTACTGGGAGTCAAGAAAGGAGCGCGCGCGCATGCGGTGGTGGCCAACTAGCGCAGGCGGGGAGCGAGGCTCCTCCTGGGCTCCTCCCACGGCCCTCGACACGCCCGCGGCCCTTGGAGAGCTGGAGAGGTTCCGCCTCTGGCACCTCCAGCGCGTGCGGAAGCTCCGCGGCGGAGAGTATCTCGGAAGGACGCGCGGTGAGTCCAACGAGTTTCGCGAGCACCGGCCCTATGTCCCGGGCGATGACTTCCGGTTCATCGACTGGGGCCTCTTCATCCGGCTCGACCGGGTCTACGTGAAGACCTTCCAAGACCAGGAGTACCAGACGATCCACATCCTCCTCGACGACAGCCGCTCCATGGCGAGCGGCGCCCGAGAGAAGTTCGCCGTCGCCCGCGACCTCGCCCTGGCCCTCGCGCATCTCTCCCTCGTGAACCAGGACCAGATCGCCCTCGGCCTCCTCGCCCACTGTGGGGGGAGGAAGAAGGAGGCATCGATCGCCAGGCACCCGCTCAAGGGGGCGAGAGCGGTCCAAACTCTCCGAACGGTCCTCTCCCGCCTCCGGCCTGAAGGGATCTTCCGGCCGGCGGCATCGCTCACGGCCCACGCGGCCCGCTACGCCCGGCGCGCGGGGCTGGCGGTCCTCATCTCGGACTTCCTCGTCGACCCGGGCGATCTGGCGGCCGGGCTCGGAGCCCTCGCCCGCGCCCGGTTCGCCACTGCGGCCATCCAGGTCCGCCATCCGGAGGACGACTCCTTCCCCGCGGAGGGATCGCTCGTCCGCGCCATCGACCAGGAGACCGGCCAGACGCGGCTCGTCACGGTCGACGCGGAAAACCGCCGGCGCCACGAAGAATCCGTCCGCCGGCACACGGCCGCAGTCGATGCCGCCTGCCGCCGCCTGAACGTGCCTATCACCCGGTACAGAACGACGGAGAACGCCCTCGACTTCCTGCGCGAATCCCTCCCCCGAACGGGCCTCCTACGAGCGAGGGGGTGCGCTTGAGTACCAGGACGAACGTTAACCGCAGAGGACGCAGAGGATCGCAGAGGAGTCGCTTCTACCACTCTGCATTACTCCGCGTCCTCCGCGTCCTCTGCCGTGAATTGCACTTGAATCGGCCTTCCAATTCAATCGGAGGGCGACGGTGATGTTCGGCTTTGCCGCCGGATTCTTCGTACTGCTTGCGGCCGTGCCACTCGTCGTCTATTACTTCTTTTCGAAGGAGCACCGGGACCTCCCCGTCCCGAGCCTCATCTTCTGGCGCGAGCTGCTCGAGGGGAGGCCCCCGACCTTCGCTCGGCGGCTCGTGCGCTTCGTTCGCCAGCCGCTTTTCTGGATCCAGCTCGCGATCCTCTGTGCCGTCTGCATCCTCCTCGTCGAGCCCATCGCCGGCGTCCAGGGAAGGCTCGTCGTCTACATCCTCGACACATCCGCGAGCATGGGGACGAAGGAAAAGGATGGCGCGCGGCTCGACATCGCGCGCCGGCGCATCCTCTCGGCCCTCGATCTCCTGCCCCCGGAGCACCCGGTCGCCCTCATCTCGGTCGGCCACGTGGCCCGGCTCGCGAGCGGGCCGGAAGACGGCCGCGCCCTCCTGCGGTCTCGACTCGCCGATCTCGTTCCCTCGTCCGTACCGACACGGCTCGAGAGCGCCGCGCATCTCCTGCGGTTCATCGAGGCGCGCATGCCGCTCGCGCGGGCCCACGTCTTCACCGACCGCCATCCGCCGGCCGAGGGCAAGATCCCATCGATCGTCGAGTGGTCGACCGTCGGAGAGACGGGCGACAACCGGGGTATCGTCGCGGTACGCATCGACTCGAACCTCGTATCCGAGGCCAAGCGGCGCGTGCGGGCCTGGGTGCTGAATGCATCGAATGAGGACCGCGACGTCGTCCTCTCCCGGCATCCGGCAGCGATTGCGGGCCCGGAGGCCGTACCGTCCAGCGCGGCGGAGCCGCCCCGCGCCCGGATCGCCGCCGGGGCCACGGCCGAGCTGGCCTTCGACCTGCCCGCGGCCTTCCACGGACCCCTCACGCTCTATCTAACCGGGGATGATGCCCTCGCCGCCGACGACCGGGCGATCGTCGCCTTTCCGTCGGGGCGAGGAGCCAAGCTTGAGGTTGCGCTCGTATCCGACGGACCTCCGTCGCGGCGGTTGGCGGGTCTCGGCCGGCTCCCGGGGCTCGATCTACGGATCGGCGGGGATGCCGCCGGCACCGAGGTCATCCTGCGCGAGATGACGATCGAAAGGGACATCTCGTTCCCCTTGCGGCCGAGCATCAACTTCCTCGCCCCTGGAGCGTCCGCCGTCCTCCGTCCGCAGGGACGGAAGGATTCCGAGGGGACGGGGGAGGCGCCGCTCGGGGCCGCGCGGCTGCGGCTTGTCCCGTGGTCGCCCGCCCATCCCATCGCCGAGGGCATCCTTTCGGAAAGGGTCCGCCCCTCGCGGGCCGCACCCCTCGCCGTGCCGGAGGGGGCGGAGCCGCTCTACCGCTCGGGCGAGGCCTGCGTGGCCTACGCGGTCGAGGACGGCCCGGTCCGCCACGTCGTCTTCGGATTCGGCGCGGAGGAGGCGCTCGAGGAGGACGCCGGGCTGCTTCTCCTCCTTCAGGCGATGGAATGGGTCCACCCGCGGGCTATCCGTCCCGGCTCGGTTTGCCGGACGGCCGATGCCCCACCGCCCGACCTTCGATCCTGGAAATGGACCGGCCCGGCGGGCGATCTGGAGCGCGCTCCCGATGCCTTCGAGACTCCCGGAGTCTACCGCGCCACGAGCGGACCCGCCGGCGGGGAAACCGGCGCCGCACCCGCAGAGGCGACTTTTGCGGCGAGCCTTCTCGATGCCGAGGAGACGACAATCGCCCCCGCGCCGGCTTCGTTCCCCTTCTCGGGGGCCGAGGATGCCGGCGTCGCCTCCGCCATCCTGGCCCGGGAGATCTTCTGGCGACCCGTGGTGCCCGCCGCGCTTGCCCTCTTCCTCATCGAATGGCTCGTGTACCAGCGCGCACTCCGGCGCCGGAGGATGGCATGAGCCGGGACACGGTCTGGGCCATCCTCGGCCTCGTTTCGATCGCCGCAGTGGCCGCGTCGGCTGTCCCGGCCCTCCGCCATCGCCCGCGCCGCTGGCGGATCGCGTCCTCGTGTTTGCGCGCCGCGGCCGTAGCGCTCCTCGGTGGAGCCATCCTCGACCCCCGGATCGAGCGCAAGAATACTCCCGACGTCTGCGTCATCCTCGCCGAAGACCGCTCGGCGAGTATGGGGACGCAGGCCCGCGCGGCCGGACGAAAGCTCCTCGATTTCCTCTGGCGGACGGCCCAGGCGGCCGAGCGCGGACCCCGCGTGGTCCCATCCGGAGCCGGTGCGCGGCCTCCCGGAACGACGCCCGGCGGAGGTCTTGCGATCGGAGCGGTAGCGTTCGGCGAGAGGGCGGCGGTCGTCCACGATCCCCATCGTTCCGGGGAGCCAGCCGCCGCCGAGTTGACCCTGGGGGAGGAGCGTACGGACATCGAACGGGCGGTCTACCGCTCGCTCGACCTCATCCCTCGCGGCATGGCGGGTCGCATTGTCCTCTTCTCGGACGGGCGAGAGAACCGGGGGGACGCCCGCCGCGCGGCGCAGCTCGCGCGCGCCCTGGGCGTCGAGGTGGCGACTGCGCCGTTCTCCTCGAGGGAGGGTTCGATCGCCTTCGAGCGCGGCCGGCTCGATCTTCCCCGGCGCGCTTCGCTCGGCGAGCGGTTCCCCCTGAGGCTCTGGGTCACGAACCACGGTTCGACCGACGAAACCGTCGCCGTCGAGATCGTCCGCGACGGCGACGTGCGCGTCGCATCGCGGACGCTCACGGTCGTAGGCGGCGGGTCGCAGCTCATCGAGGTCCCCTACAAGATCGAGATCCGGGGTCTCCACAACCTGCGGGCCCGGATCCTCAAAGCCTCGGGCCCTGGGAGCGCGGAGGGCCGGCCCATCGATGAGCATCTCGGATTCATCCACGTCGTCGGCCCGCCTCGGATCCTCCTGATCGAGGCCGCCCCCTCCCTCGCGGCGGCGCTGCGCGCGGGGCGGCAGTTCGAGGTCATCGAGATGGAGCGGCTGCCGGCTTCGGGGGCCGACCTGCTCGGCTTCGAGGCGATCGTCCTCTCCGACCAGGTCCTGGAACGCTTCACCGACGCGACCGTCTCGACCCTCGGGCAGTACGTCTCCGATGGGGCCGGAGGCCTCCTCGTGGCGGGCGGCCCTTCGTGGATCGGCAACGAGCGCGATGAGACGCACCCGCTCGACCCGCTCCTGCCGGTGAAGCTCGCTGCCCGCAAGGTCACGGGTCAAGGCGGGGTCGACCTCGTGATCATCATGGACACTTCGGGCAGCATGCAGAGTCAGATGGGCGATGGCAAGACCGCCATCGACGTCGCGTTCGACGCCGCGGTCCGCGCCGCCGGCTTTCTGAAGAAGCAGGACCGGCTCGGAGTCCTCTTCTTTGCCGCGGGGCAGGCCTTCACTTGGGTGAAACCGTTCGGCGCCGTCGCCTCCACGGACCCGGCGATGCTCCGCGACTGCCAGTTCAGGCGGTGCTACAAGAGCGGCGGGGGCATCAACGTCGACGAGGCGCTCGCGGAAGCCCTGTCGAAGATCCCCATCGAACGCGACCGGACGCAGCACATCATCCTGATCAGCGACACGAACGACAGCAACTTCGTCCGCAGGCCGGTCATCGCCGTCTGCGCCGAGATGGCGGCCTACCACGAACGCGGCCTCAGCCTGAGCGTCATCGGCGTCGAGTACGCCCTCGGCGGGAAGGACGGACCGAGCCTCGATGCGCTCGCGCGCGCCGGGGGCGGGGTCAACTACACCGTGGGCGTCGGCACCGACATCCCATCCCTCCTCATCCAGGACCTGAAGGGGCGCGAGCGCTTCGTCCGCTATGTGGACTGCCCCGTGAAAGGCCGGCTCGTTTCCGGGGAGGGCATCTTCGGCAAGCTCGCCGAGACGGACCCGCCCACGCTCGCCGGCTACGCGATCGCGAGCATCAAGCCGCGGGCGAGGCCGCTCGCCTGGGTCGACACGAGGAGCCTTGTCGTCGGAGGCCAGCCGGTACGCTTCGAGAAGGACGACCCGCTCCTCGCCACGCAGGCCCACGGACTCGGGCGCGTGACGGTCTTCCTCGCTTCGCCCGCGCCCTGGGCCCGATCCGACCGCCTCTGGGCCCAGATCCTGCGCGGCACCGCGCGCCCCCACGCGCGGGGGGAGTTCCTCCTGCGGGTGGAGCGGGACCCGGGGGGAGAATATCGGCTCGAGGTCGAGCGGATCGAGGCCGCTCCCGGGGCCTCGCCCATCACCGGCCGCATCGTGGGGGTGGATGGACGCGGCGAGCCGCTCCTCTTCCGCGAGGACGGCGATGGACGCTTCTTGGCGAGGTTCCGGTCGGCAGGGAAGACGGCCCAGCTCCTCCTGAGCGCCGAGCCTCTCTTCAGCGACGACCCCGCGGCTCCCGGCAACGTCCTACACATCGAGGTGCACCTGCCGGAGGCGGCCGCGGGCGGAGAACTGCGGCGCGAGCTCCCCTCGGGCGAGCCCGACCGAGACTTCCTGGCCGAGCTGGGCTCCCCGCTCGGCGAAGGCGAAGACGGATTCGCCGCGGGACCGCTCCTCGGCCCTGCGGCGCCGCGCAGCGTTCGCTTGGAGCTGCGCGGCTGGCTTTTTTGGGCGGCTCTCGCCTGCCTCTGCCTGGACCTCGCCGCCCGCCGCCTGGGAGGCGATGCATGAAGACACCGCGCAGTGAGGTATGGCTTCGTTCGGTGGATCGGGCCCGAAAAGGAATCGAGCGGGTCCTCGCCACCGGCCAGCCCCGCGACGCCTACGCGCACATTCTCGGCGCCGGTCCCGTCACCCCGTTTGAAGAGGGTGATCGGGGTGCATTGAGCGAAGCGTGGTCTGCAGCATGGCGGGCCGCGGTCATCGCTCAGCCAACGCTGGCGGCCTTGGCTCGGGAGACCGTCCAGCGGATCCTCATCGACCGCTTCCCGCTCGCGCCGCCGCCGGCGGGCTCGCCGGCGAGCGGGCCTGCGGGAAGGATCCATCTGCGGGTGACGGCGGACTCCCTACATTTCCACCTCGCTTGGCACAACGTCCTCTGGACTCTGCTGGCGGGACTGCCGCCTACCCTGCCGCGGCAAACGCGCGAACTGGCCGAGCTGCCTCCTCCCGGCGAACGGCAAGGCAAGGCGGATCCGACGGCCTGGATCGCGCACGAGCCCCCCCTGCCGGAGGCCGCCGAATTGGGAGACATCCTGTATCGATTCTTCCTCCTCGACCTCGCCGCTCCGCTCTTCGAAGCGCTCGCCCTCCTGGAGCGGCTGCCGGACCGCCTGGCGGGGGCAGCCGCGATCCTCGCGGGCTGGATCCAGACTTCCGCGCTCGCGCGGCTGGCGCATCTGGACACGCTCGGCGCTCACCCGCTCCTCAATGCGGACTCCTGGCCGGGGATCGCGGCGATCCTGACGGTGCCGGTCCTCGATGGACCGGCGATCATCGCCCGCTGCCTGGTCGACCTCGAAGAACACGGGATCGAGCCGCTTGCTCCGCAATGGCTGGCGATCCTCCACGAGCTGATGCGGGCAACGTTTCAAGCCGATGGGGGCAAGGGGACCTCGGGCGCCGCGCTCTGGCGCCTGCTCTTGCGATCGTTCGCTCTCCGCGGCGGGATCGAGGAGGCGTGCAACCGGCTTCTCTCGCTCGGGGACGCCCCCGACAGGATCCGCCCCCTCCTCCAGCTCGCGAGCGTGCTCAACCGCTCCACGGAAACGATGAAGGATTGGTCCGCGACGGAGCGACAGACCCTGGCCTGGGTGGCCTCGGGATGCCGCGCCCGTCCGGCAGCAAAGGCCAAAGAGGTGACTTCGTGACGACGACTTCGACTGGCGTCTCCGTCTCGGACTTGGAGACCTTTCAGAGGAGCGACCTGACGTCGTGGCTCCCCACGATCAGCCGGAGCGAGCTGGCGGCGGCCGTCGAGACATCGGCGGGCCGCGTTCACGAGGCGCTCGACAGCCTCAAGGCACGCTACCACGCCAAGGATTCCCTGATCGACCTCCTGGCCGTCTCGGCGGTGGCCGGAGAGCCGCTCTTGATCCTCGGCCCGCCCGGAACGGCGAAATCGGACCTCGTCCGGCGCTGGTGCAGGCTCCTGGGGCTCGGAGCTTCCCGCGGAGGATCGACAGGCTACTTCGAGTACCTCTTGACGACTTTCACGGAGCCGAGCGAGCTGTTCGGCGCGGTGGACATCGCCGCCCTGCGCGAGGGGCACGGGTTCCGCCGCAAAGGGGCCGGGATGCTCCAGGAGGCCAGGATCGCGTTTCTCGACGAGATCTTCCGCTCGTCGAGCGCTGTCCTCAACAGCCTCCTCTCGATCATCAACGAGCGGATCTACCACGAGGGCGGCCTGGGCCACCCGGTTCCCCTGGTCACGCTCTACGCCGCCTCGAACCACGTGCCGGCCGCGGGCGAATTGACGGCCCTCCTCGACCGCTTCCCGCTTCGATACCTCTCCGAGAGCGTGGGAACGCGGCCCGAGGACCTGCGGGCGCTCCTCGATCGCGGCTGGACGCTCGAGACCAAGGACGTCGCGGAGGAGTCCCCCACCTGCCTCAACGACGTGCTCCTCCTCGGCCATGCCGTCGAGCGAAGTTTCGCCGACGCGCTCGGACCGACCGCCGGGGCCGCCGCGGGGACGTTTCCCGCCCTCGGCCGCTACTTGAAGATCGTCCGAGCGATTCGCGCCGAGCGGGTCTTCTCGATCAGCGACCGGACCGTCATCAAGCTCGTGCGCATCTTGGCGGCGGCCGCGCTCCTCTCGGGCAGCGCGAAGATCGAAGAGAGCCACCTGGCGATCCTCCTCCACGTCTGGGAGCGGCCGGAGGACCGCGAGCAGATCCGCAAGTTCATCGAGGGATGACGCGTGGCACAGGGAAGCTGCGAAACGATTTTCATTCGCGATCCGGGCGGAGCGAAGGCGCTGTTCGCTTCGGGGCTCTCCCCGAGCCTCCTGCGCCTGCCGCGACCGGCCGAAGCGCGAGCTCTCCTCGATCGTGCGCTGCGGAACTGGTTCCCGGCCCTCGTGCGGACCGGTTACGGAGCCGTGCCCATTGCGGCCGCGCTCGACCTGGGAGGAATGCTCCTGGGCGGCCGCGGCGGCCGGCTCGTCGCCTCGGGAGCCACCTTCGGCGGGCGCGACGAATCGCTCGGTTCCCGCGCCCGGCGGTTGCGCTCCTTGCGCGCGTGGATGGAGGCGTCGGCCGACTTTGCGCGACTCCGCAGGGCTCTCGCCCGGCGGGCGACCGAGGGACGGTGCGGCCGGCGGGACGAACGGGTGGACGAGGCCACGCGGCTCGATGGCCCCGTCCTCGGCATCCTGCGCCGCTCCGCCCTCGGCCGCGCGGCCACTGTGCGGATACCGACGATCGCGGTGGCGAGCGAGGCCCTGCAGGCGACCATCGAGAGCCCGCTCGAAGCCATCCTGACCGCACGCTCGCCGCGAGTGATGGAATGGCTCCGTCCCTTCATCGAAAGCTGGCAGGTCGCGCTCGACGACCGTGGGCCGCTCTGGGAGAGCGTCGAGGCGCGCCTCGAAGCCGAGGCATCGATCGACTCGAGTTCCCCTCTCGTCTCGCCCGACCTCCGGCTCTTGGCCGAAGTCCTCGCGGGAGCGGGCCGGACCCGGCCGCGCCGGGAGCACGAGATGCTCGCAACCGCGGCCCGATCGCGCGTGAGCGAGGAGACCGGCAACAAGCTCGCACTCGCCTCGGGAGGCTACACTGGCATCCGGAGGCTCGAGACCACGGAAGACCTCGGACGCCTCCTCGCATCCGAGTGGGCCCTCCCCGACGAGACTCTGGACCGCCGGATCCTCGACCACGAGGCGGCGGTCCTCGAAGTGCAGGGACGCGAAGAGCCCGCCTGGCGGGTCCTCTTCAGCGTGGTCGTCTTCCTCGACGGTCGCGAGCTGGCGGCGGATCCGAAATCGGCCCGATCGGCGCGGGCACTCGCCCTCTGGATCCTGGACGACCTCTCGCGGGTCCTCGTCCCCGGCGGAAGCCGGGTCGAGGCCGAGGTCGCGGTCATCCCGCCGGACGCGTCGCGCTGCGAGCACTATCGCTTTCCGATGGAGTGCGACGGGATCGCACAGCCCCTCTATCTCCGGCAGGAGGCGCTCTTCCCGGCGTTCTTCTTGCGCGGAAGCCCGGGTGCGGGCCAGCCCATCGCCCGGAGGCCGAACGGCACCGCCGGGAACGGTGATGGGTCGATCCGCCTCGACATGGAGTTGGGACCGCCGGAGCTGCACGTGCCGCCGGGCTTGAGCCTCGCCTGCCACGAGGGGACGGCGAACGCCATGCACGTCGTCGCGATCCTGCCTCCCACCCTCGAGTATGGAGCCCGCTATCGCATCGAGGTCGAGGAGCCGTTTGGCCCGCTGGACCTCTCTCCCAGCGGCGGGGACACTCTCTCCCTCATCTTTCCGCGACTGGACCGATGGATCCTTCATACGGCGGGCTACCCTTCGCCAGGCGGGCAGGTGGCTCTCGACCCTACCGGCCTCCGGGGGCACGTGGTCTCGGGAATCCTGCACCGCTTCCCGGGAGCGAGGTGAACGTTTGAAAAAAACGACAGGAGAATTCCGATGGTTCTGACGACCGCCGCGACGCGCAAAGAGGCCCGGAACCGGATGCGGCTTCCGTCCGAGGAGGCGTTCCTCGAGGCCCTCGAGTCGAGCGAGGATCTGCCGGGGCGGATTCTTGCCGTTCACGTCGCCGCGGAAGGCGGCGAGGTCTGGATCGAGCTGTCGCCGGCGGGCGAGGCGCTCGATCGCCTGACGGCCCTCGCCTCGGCCCTCGGCGGGGAGTTCGCCGCGCTCTCGCGCGCCGATCAAGCCGCCTTGCGCCGATCCGGCGCCTGGAAGACGAGCCAGATCGAGGAATACATCGAGTCGCTTCCGCTCGTCGCGGGACGTTCGGGTGCACCACGGACCGGCAACGGAGCGGAGGCCGACTGGCGCGGGGAGCACCTGGCGCTTGTCGTCGGGCCCGCCGAGGCCTACCGCAGGTCGCTCCGCGCGCTCCTGCGCTTCAACTTCGACCCGGGCTCGGGCATCCTCGAGGCGGCTGCCCTCCAGGGTTCCTCGGGCGGCTACCTCATCCACTTCCGCGGGCTCGGGTCGGTCTATCCGCTCCTCGAATGGGAGGAGGACCCGGCCGTGACGGTTTTCTATCCGATTCAGGAAGGGGCGAAGCTACACGTCGAGAGCGGCTATTCGCATCCGCTGAGGCGCGTTGAGGACTACCACGGGGGGCTCGGCGACTTCACCCTCGCTCCCGCCCGGGGCCCGTGGATCCGCCTCGCGAACATTCGATTCGCACCGCTGACCGCTTCGGTGGCGGTCGAGGCGGGAATCCACGAAGTGCCGCTCGCGATGAGCGCGAAGGACTTCGGAGCCGACGAGCGGCTCGAGGTGAAGCTCGAGCTGGTCCCCGCCAGCCCCGATCAAGCCCCTCGCGGTCGGGAAGGAAAACTCCATCAGCGCATCGAGCGGCTCGAGAAGTTCCGCGACCGCACGAACGCGCGCTTGAGCGAGCTGTACGGGATCCTCGAGCCGTCCCACGAGTCCTCCGGCTCCGGAGTCCTCTACTGCTTCCCGGACTCGCGCGCGGAGTCGCTGCACGGTTTCGTCGCGGGCTATCCCTTCAGCCTCGTCAAGGGCTTCCGCTACGTCCCGGTCTACTGGCGCGTCGGCGAGAAAGAGGGCGGCATCCTACACTTCCTCGAGCCGATCGAAAGGGCCGCGCTCCCCCCGATTATCGCCGTCGACTGCGAGGTCTACCGCCCCGACGGAAATTTCGACCGGCTCGGGGTCCCTATCTACATCCCCGCCGGCGAGCGCCTCTGGCCGGCGGTCCACTTTTCCCCGGACGACGTCCCCGCCCTGCGCGCCGGCATCTTGGGCGAGGTGAACGAGCAACGCGGAGCCGCGGACCGCCGGAGCAGCCCGGCGCCCGCGCCAGCGGGCTCCTGCGAGGCCCACCCGGAGAACGAGCGCGTCAGCGCCAAGATCGGAGGGAACGGCGACAAGTTCTGCGTCCTGCGGCGCATCAAAGGCTCGAAGGAGCTCCTCAAGCTCGTCATCGACCGGCGCGACTTCCGGCCGCTCAACGAGTCGGTGCGGTTCCTGAACCGCACCGTGCGACGTGGAGTCGTCGAGGCCCTCACCCGCACCGCGGTTGAAGATTCCTCGGACGGGCAGTCCGAAGCCGGACGTAAGCTTCGCGCGAACCTCGATGAGGCCGAGGGGGCCGTACGCGCGGACATCCAGCAGCGGATCGAAGCCATCCGCGCCGAGGCCGAGGCCATCCTGGCCCAGGCCGAGACCCGGCGGGCTTCGCTCTCCACGTGCCAGGAGAAGTTGCAGCGGAGCGCGGAGCTGGACCGAGCGATCCAGGACCTGGACGAGCGAAGCTTCGGGACGCTCGAAGGGCTCCTCCAAGCGCTCCGCGACGCCGCCCTCAGGCGCTTCCAGGAGCCTTCGGCGCGCCGCCAGACCCTCATCGAGCAGATCGACAAGCTCAAGGCTGAGTTGACGACTGCCATCTCCGGCTCGGTTGGCGAGCTCGAGCGCAATACGGAGGGGCTTGAGGAGCAGTGGGCTGCTCTCGAAAGGCGGCTTCGGACGCTCGGGGAGCAACTCATGAAGCTGGCCGCCCGGAGGGCGCCGGACTCCGGCGATCGATCGGCGCTCGATCGTGCGGTCGAATGCCTGGAGGCGGCGCGCGGCGGATCCGGAGACAAAACGTGAGGTGCGGCCCATGACGCCCGAATCGGACTGGTCGAAGCCGTTCGCCAAGCTCGAACGGAAGATCGAGGCTTGCGAGCTGGCCGTGACGGCCCTCGAAGTCGAGCGAGCCTCGAAGCTCGGGGACTCGCTCCAGGCCGGCGAGCCGGCGCGCGGCCACGGATCCATCGCCATCCTCGCCCGGAGGCTGGCCAAGACGCGCGATGAGGCGGCGCTCAAGGAGGCCGAATACCGCCTGGAAGAGATCCTGGGGGCAAATCCATCCAGGAGCGGACCCGAAAGTGCAGTCCAGGCCCGCATCGAGATCTTCCGGCAGGTCATCCAGCAGCGGCTCGCCTCCCTCGCCGGGGGCCTCCTAGGCCCACGGGAAGGCGCGGAAGTCTGGACCGCGTGGGCCGAGCGGCTGGAGCAGCTCCTTTCGACAGAATGAGAACGACGGGCGAGGGAGAATCATGTCTGTGCGAGTGAAGAAGAGCATCCTTGCCGGCGCGATCCTCGCGGCGGTTGGGGCGGGTGGGTTCGTCGTGCTCGGCTTTCCGGAGGTTCGGGCGTGGCTCGCTCCGTTGCACGATGGCATCTTCCTACCTCTCTGGGGAGAGTGGGTCACGCGACATTCGCCCGTTTCGCAACTCATCCTGGCGACGGCTCTCGTCGTGGGGTTCAGCCTGTGGATCGCCTGGGTTCTCGGCATCGACTCGCTCGACGGGCTCTGGAAGCGGCTCCTCGCGTTCGTGGTTCGCTTCGACCGCCGGAGCTTGTTTTTCCGCCGAGCGCTTATCCTCCGGGCCCGAATCGTGCGCAGCTCGATCATGCGGCGGTTCTGCCGGCGACGGTTGCAACCGGGCGGGAGCCGACCGGGGAGGCTGTCACGCTCGTATTTGGAGGCGCTCCAGGCGGCGATCGAGGATGAGGAGCGGCGCTACCACGCCACGGCCGATGAGCGGCTTCGCGTATCGGTCATCGAACGCTGGGAGGGAGCCGCAGGGCTCTTTCACCTTCCCGGCGAAGCGCTGGACCCCTGGGCGCTCCGCCAGACAGTCCTGGCCCTCGAGGAAGCGGCGGCCCTCGGGGCTCCCGGCCACGCGAAGCTCGACGGCGCGCTGCGAAGCGGCCTGCGGGCGTTCGTTCTGGTCAAGTCGTCCGAAGGGGACGGCCGCCCGGCGGCCACGGCTGTCTTGAAAACCATCGACGATGCGCCGCGCGGGGTCGATCTGACGTTCCTTCTCCTCGCGCTGCTCGGGCAGGTCCGCCGAGGGGGCAACGCGGCCCTCGCCACCGCCATCCGCGCGCGCATCGAGGGCCACGTGATCCGGGTCATCGCCTTGTCTCGCTCGCTGGCCGGCGGCGCGAGGCTTTCCCCCGTGGAGGTCCGCCAGCGCCGGCGCGAGCTGTCGCGCCTCGGCTCGGGGGCCCTCCCAACGCTGAATCTCTTCGCGCTGGCTCCTGCGTACGCCCGTCTCCTCCTTCAAGTGGGCGACGCTCCGCTGGCGCGGGCCTGGGTGAGCGTCCTCGAAGAGATCGCTGCGCTCGCGCCGATCCTCCGCGTCCGCCCGGAGGCGGAGCCGCTTCTCCCCCACATGCTCGCGGAGGGGCTCGATGGAACCCCGCGTCCCTGGAGGGTCCCTCCATCGCTGCGTGCCGCACTCCTGAGGGTCGAAGAGGTGGAGGGCGACGACATCGTGCGCCGGGAAGAGGCGCGCTTCGCCCTGGTGTGCCCATGAACGAGGTTTGCCCATGAAGCCGAGACCCTCCTTCCCCGGCGAGCCGATTCCGGCCGGCGCGCCCCAGACGGTCGCCGCCACGGCCGCGACACCTTCAGCCGAGCGGATCGGGCGCGCCTCGCGCTGGATCCTCGGCCGGCCGGAATTGCGCACGCTCCCCGGCCCGCTGCCGCCGCCCGGGCGGGATCTCTTCTGGGTCCTCTCCGTCGGAGTTCTCGGCGCAGGGATCTTCGCCGCGCTGAGTGCCGCATGGCTGGCCCTCTCGGCTCTCGGCCTGCTCGACCGGCCCCTCGTAGAACGGATCGGCGACTCGCGCTGGGGGACGCAGCTCGATGCCGCTCAGGCGGGAGATGCGCGCGTCTCGGGCGGGAAGGTCCTTCTGGGCGATGTCCAGGGGAGGATCCACACCTACGAGCCGAACGCGAAGACCTTCTCGACGGTCGAAACGGGGTCCGCGCAGCCGATCGTCGAGCTGGAGTCGATCGAAGGGGGTGCTGTGGCCGTGCTCTCCGCGACGGGAGAGGTTCACCTCGTCGACCCGGACGGCGGAACGCAGGCGTCGCTTTTCAGCGCGCCCGCCGGGCTCAATGCGGAGCCCGAAAGCTGGACCGATGCCGTCGAGTGGAACGACCTCATCCTCGTGGGGACCGCGGGGAAGGGGCTTGGAATCTACGACCCGCGGAGCCGATCGTGGCTCCCGCCGATCGTGGAATCGGGCGGCGTCCTCGCATCGAGCCACATCATCGGGCTCGCGGTCCGCGACGGCGCGCTCTACGCCGGGACGCGCACGGCAGTCCAGCTCTTCCGCCGGACGGACCGAAGCCGCCGCGGCCCCCCGCGCGCCGATGAGGAAGTCCGCCGGTACACGCGCCCCGGCCTCACGCGCCTCTCCGCGGCGGGAAAGGCGATCTGGGTGCTGGGCCGGGATCCTTCCTTCGTCGCCTCCCTCGACGCGGAGTGCCGGGTCCAGCACTCCGTCGCCCTCGCCGGAGGCGAGAAGGGCATCGCCGAGCTGAAAGACGCCGTCGAGTTCGGCGGATCGCTCTGGCTCCTCGGCCGGAGGCTCCATACCTACAACATCGAGAAGCTCGTTTTCGAGCCGGTCCCGATCGAGAGCCTCGGTTCGGGCGAGGTCGAAAGCCTCCGCGCCGGCGGCGACAACCTCTGGCTCATCTCTTCGCGGCGCATCGAAGCCATCACGCGCGGGGACGGGGGGGCCATCGAGGTGAAGTCGATCGCCCGGCCGCACGGGCTCCTGGACCTCTTCCCGGCCCCCGGCGGCGCATTCCTCCGCTTCTCCGACGGCGGGATTCGCTGGCTCGAGAAGGGGCTCTCACGCGAGCGCACGGTCGTCTCGGCGAGCCAGATGGCCGTGCCGGAGCCGGAGCTGATCTGTGCCCGCCGGCGCGGGAACGAGGTTCTCGTCGGCACGGCGGAGGGGCTCTCGATCTACGACGAGACGCAGCACGGGTTCCGGCCGGCCCATGAGCTGGAATTCCTCGGGAAGCCCATCCTGAACGTCCTCGTCGAGGGAGACCGGATTCTGGCCCTCGATTCCGATGGCCTCTCCATAGCGACCGCCGACGGCATCCGCCGCGCTCCGTTCCCGCACGGCATTGTCCTGCCGCCGACGTTCCATCACCTCGCCGGCGGCGGCTCGCGCCTCGTTATCGTCCACCCGGACGGGACCGCACTCGAGCTGGACCGAACTGCCATGCGGTTCGAGAGGCGGGTCGGCCCTCCCTCGGCGATCGAATCGCTCGCCGACTTCTCTTCGGTGGAGCACGACCGCGCGGCCGGCCGGTTGCGTCTGGGGACGCGGCTCGGCACCGTCGAGGAATACGACCTTCGCAAGCGAGCCTGGAGCCGGCTCCTCGCGCTCGGCGCCGGCCACAGTGCGATCTCGGAGGCCGTTCTGGGCGCGCGGGGTGTCCTCTGGCGCACAATCGATGGCGAGGTCGGGTTCACGAGCGGCTCGGGCGTGCGGCGGCTCGTCGGCCCGACGCGATCGGGGCTTCGCGACGAAGAGATCCTGGGAGCGGCGGGAAACGGAGACCGAATCCTCGTCTACTCCGCGAAACGGTACGCGATCTACGATGCGGCCGAGAGAACCTGGAGCGAGACCCTGGGACTCGGCGCTGCCGGGACGGCGCCGCCTACTTCCGCTGCACTCGTCGGAAGCGGACCGGTCTTCCTCGGGCCGAACGGAACTCTGGCGACGCCGGAAGGGGTTCTCGCCCAGGGCGTCGATGGGTTCGCCGCCGGCGGCGAGGGGGTCTGGATCCGGAGGGGCGGCAGGATCGCGAGCTTCGATCGGCAGGGCGGCTTCCGGGAACGGTTCGGCGGAGACTCGACCCCCCTCCCGGAGAACGAACGGCTCCTCGATGCCGTATCGACCGAAGAGAGGATCTTCATTTTGACGGCGAATCGGTTCCTCGCTTACGACTTGAAGGCGCGCCGCTGGCACGAGGAGCCGCTTCCGGCTCCGCTCGTCGAGATCGAGGCATCGGGTCGCTCGCTCTGGGGGCGCACCGCCTCCAATGCTTGGTTCCGGCGTTCGATCGGAGAGAAGTCCGAGGGATGGCGCGAGGAGGGGACGCATCTTCAGGCAGCCGCCGCCGGCGATCTCCTCGCGAGCCTCGGGCCCGAGGGAGAGGTCTCCCTCGCAGGCCGGAGGCATTTTGGGTCCGGGCCCACGGGCGGGCCGGCCGATGTGCTCGCGGTGGCCCAAGCCGGCTCCTCACTCTGCCTCATCCTGCCGGCCGGCGCGGCGGTCTACGACACGGCGCGGCGCGTCTGGACCGCCTGGGTCCCCCACCCGATGCCCCAGGCCGTCACTTCGGCCGCCGCCGCCCACGGACGCGACGGACGGATCATGGTCGCCACATCCGACGCGTCCCTCCATCAGCTCGACCTGGAGTCGCTGTCCGTTGGCCGCGCGGGCCGCATCCGCCCGCTCCTCGAAAGTCGGGGACCGAGCGGGTTGACCCTGCCCTTTCGGGACGGCGTCCGGCACGAGGGCCGCTACTTCCTCGCGGCGGGGGAGCGTCTCCCCCTCTACGATCCGGTCGCCCGCCGCTGGCACCAGCGACACCTCGCAGCGCCGGCGCCGATCGCGCGCATCCTCGAAACCCCGCGCGCCCTCTTCGTTCTCCTCGATGACGGCCGCGTCCTCCGGTGGAAGCAAGTCTCCGACGACCCGTGGACCGCCTTCGCTCCGGCAGGAGCCATCCCCGCCGCCGCGGTCCCGGCGATCGAAGACGACGGCCAGGGACGCATCTTCTGGCTCGACGAACGAGGCGTCATCCGGTGGCGGATGCTCGGCACGGAGGGAGAGGCCGCATCGCTCGCCGTCCGGCCTCCAGGAGGGATCCGGAGCCTGCGAGCGCTCAAGGGGAGTCTCTTCGTCTTGAGCCGCGAGGGAATCCACCGCATCGACCTCGAGCGGCTGAACGCTCCCCTCCCCGCTCCCGAAGCCGCCGGGAGCTTCGAGCGCATCGACCACGCCATCGTTGCGGAGAAGGGAACCCCCACCATCTTCGCGATGCGTGCCGGCCCGAACGCGCTCTGGCTCGCCGATGGGAAGTGGATCGAGGGGCCGCGCCCCGCGGGCGAACGGCGGCTGCGGCACCGCGACCGCTATTGGCGCTGGTCGCGTTCGGGGAACGCCCTCGAGATCGAGACGGGCGAGGGCGCCTCGCGGCCCGGCTTCGTCCCCTTCGATGCCGCGAGCGGAACCTGGTCATTCGACCGGGTCTCGCGTTTCGTGGCCCTCGGCGACGACGTCTGGACCCTCTCGGACGGCGTGGTCTACCGCCAGACCCGATCGCCGCTCGGGGAGCTGGGCGGGTTCGAGTTTCACCTCTTCCCCGAACCGATCGACCGGATCGCCGTGCGCCCGGTTCCGCCCTCGGCATCGAGCCCGGGGGTAGAGGTCTGCGTCGGTGCGAGAAGCGGACGCCTCCTCGCGCGCCGGGGGAACGAGTGGAAGGCTGTGGAGCCGCCGGCGGCCGGGAGCGACCTTCCGCTCGCGGCGGAGTTGCTGCATCAAAACTCCCTCTGGCGGTGGATTCGTGAAGGGGGGTCGACCCGCATGGAGTGGCTCGGGTCGGGCAAGCCCTTCGGCGTCCCACTGTCGCACAATGGGCGGATCGAGTTCGGCTTCGACCGCATCTACGCGCTCGGTTCGGACGGCGCAGAGCTGCTTCTCGGTACCGATGCGGGCGTCGCACGTTACTCGGACCCAGCCGCGGGCCTCGGCCTCGACCGCGTGGACCTCCAGGCCGTCCCGTCGGGTCCGGGCGAATTCGTCCGGCCGTCGCGGACGCCCCGCGACATTCTCTTCGTCACGCCCAACGCCTCGTGGCGGCGAGGCGGTGATGGGGGCCAAGACGGTGGCTGGAGGCAGGCCGGCGGCTTCGACGGGCGTCGAATCGTCGTGGAGCGGGACGGTTGGCGTCTCTGGAAAGACCGAGAAGGGCTCCACGCATCCCTCACCGGCCCGGACGATCCATGGAAGGAAGTGCCGCTCCTTCGCCGGGATCGAGGTCGGCTCGCGTTCGCCTTCGACGAAGTCCAGTCCTTCCGCATCGAAGGCGAGACACTCAAGGTGCAGGTCCCCGGGTTCTCCCTGGAGGCCCCGATCGAGGGCGATCGGCTCGGCGCTCCGAGGCTCGCGACCATCGATCCGGAGGGCGACCGGCAGGTGCAGAGAAGCCCCGCCCCCGCGGTGGGAGCGCGAGGCCGGACGATCTTCGCCCGCGGTCCATGGCTCTGGACGGACGAGACGGCCGGCACCGCTCGGCGAATCAAGAAGCTCCACCGGACACGGTCCGGCGGGTGGGCGGAAATCCGCCTCGACGGACGTGGGTTTCCCACCGACCGTGTCCGCTCGCTCGCGATCCACGGCGGCCGCGCCTGGGCCGAGAGCGATGCCGGACTCGTCGAATTCCCCCTCGCGGGCTCGCCCGCCGAGACACGCGTCGAACCGCCCGCGGAGGGAAGGTCCGCGGCGCCCGGAATTCTTTTCGTCGCGGGCGGCGGCCTCCATCGCCGCGAAGCCGGAGGCAAGGTTTTCCGCCTAAGCGAATCGCGGTGGGATTCCGTCGAGCGCACGGCCTCCCTCGACGCGCTCGCGGCGGATCGCGGGTCATATGAAGGAGACGCATGGCGGATCCGTCCGTCGGCGGCTGCGACGGCCGGAGGAAGCCCGGGCATCGTCGCCGAGGCGCGCGACCGCTCCGGGAGCTGGACCGCGCTCGACTGGTCGGGAGGACGCTGGGGATTCGATGCGCTCCGTCCGGAAGGGATCGGCGAACTCGATGGGCTCTGGCTCTTGAGCGCGCAGGGGGCCCTCTGGCTTCCCACAGGTTCCCCCTGGGGGGCTTGGGATCTGGTTCCCGGCACGCGAGGAATCGAGCGGATCGAGCGCTCCGGAGAGAAGACGCTCGCCCTGAGGGCGGGTCAGCTCTTTGACCTCGACCGTGAGCGCGGGCTCCATCCCCACTCGGGCGGCGAAGAAGATGCGCGCGCTCTTCGAACGAGCCTCGAACGTCGGGTGCTCGTTCCATCGAACGGATTCTGGAGCTGGTGGCGCGAACGCGAAGGCGGCCGGCTTCACGTGGAGGTCACGGGAGCCCCGGCGCCGTACGAGGCCACGCTGGTCAAGGGGGCCTTTCCTTTCGACCGAGTGCGGTCCGTCCTGGCGGCGAAGGAAGGAGCCGTGGTCGCCACCGCAGGCGGAATCTGCGACGGCGAGATCGTCGAGAGCGGCGGCATCCTCTACCGGCGCATCGATCCGGAGCACAAGTCCGTCCGCGAGCTGGCCGTCACCGAAGATGGAATCTACGGAAAGCTCGGAAAAGAAGGCGAGGAGATCCTCTTTCGCCAGCGCGGCTCGTCCGGTTGGCTCCGCTCGGGAGAGAGTCCGTTCCGCCGGCGGCCCCTGGCACGCCAGGGAGGGCTCCGATGGATCGCGGTGGAGCGCCCCGATGGGGGCGGAGCCTGGCCGATCCACCTCGAGGTCGAGGTCGAGAAGAAGAGCGAAGGGCGCTGGATCGCCTTCCCTCTGGTCGAGGGAACGTGGCCCTACGCCGATTTCACGGACATCGCGGCCCGGGGCGGCGACGGTGGGGCCGACGAGGCCTGGGTCTCCACGGGTCTGGGACTCGCCCGCCTACGCGTGAAGGACGGCCGGATCTCCCCGCCGCCTGCGTGGGAATTCATAACGGGGGTGGCGGGCGGCGCGAGGCTTTTCGCTTCGGACGCCGAGGAGTCGGCCGTCGCGATCGTCGAGCCCGGGGGGAAACGACTGCGGCTTGATGCTCGTACCCGAACGCTCTCGGATTTGCCCGGTGAAGCGTGGGCGAAGGCGGGGCGCTTCCTCTTGCGCACGGGCGAGTGGGATTGGGTGCGAACGCCGGATGGCGTCCGCTGCTTCTGGGTGAAGGACCCGCGGCGCGTGCGGAGCTTCGTCCGCGGCCGCTTCGAGGACGAGTTCGTCGCCGCACTCTCCGTCGAGGGACGGAGCCTGCGCGCGATCACGCGCGGCGGCCTCGTCCACTTCGAGATCGATCCGCTCACGCTCCGGCCCACCGGCCTTCCGCCGGCCCTCGTGCCGGCCGAGGAGTGGACGGAGCGCACCGCGGGGCAGTCCGCGGTGGCGATCAGCTCGCTCGCCCCCGGAGCCGCCGACCTCATCCCATCCGGGGAGGACCTGATCATCGCCCTCGCGCCCGCGACGGGAGGCGGGGGCGGGGGCGGGAAGCTCCTGCGCGTGCGGGAGAAAGGGGCAGCGGGCCACCTCGAGGTCAAGGCCGCGTGTGATCTACCCGCGGCGACCCGGTGGAGGTTCCGCCGCGATGGGAAAGGCCTGGCGCTCGTCGGAGCCGCCGGCCACGGAGGCCGCCAGAGCCTCCTCCTGCGCGTACGGGAAACGCCGCTCGGCATCGAGACGTGGTCGATCGAGTTTCAGGCCAGGAGCCATCGGTTCCGCCCGTGGCCGGGCGGCGGCGTCCTCCCACCGATTGTCGTGGAGCAGGCCGCGCTCGGACGGCTTGCGCTCGGGCGAGCGGACAAGGCCGGAAGCCGGATCGAGCCGCCCGAGAGCCTCACACTCATCGGCGAGGACGACGGGGCGTTCTGGTGCCTCGGGGCGGAAGAGCTAGCGCGCATCGACAAGGAGACCGCAAGCCGCGCGACGGGGCGCTGAGGGGGGTTGGGGGGGAGCAGCCGCAGCCGCAATCCGAATCCCCCTCTGTGAACCTCTGTGTCCTCCGTGGTTAACGTAGGCACACCGCCGCCAAGCGATTCCGTCCCGCTATGGCTGCTCCGTGATCTCGATGACCGTCGCCGTCGTCGTCCCGACGAGTTCGTGGATCGTCGCGGAGATGCGCTCGACTTTGCCAGGGGTTTTCGCGATGAGGAAGCCATTCACATCGGGGTCAAAGTCTCCGACCTCGGGCTTTGAGCTTTCCCAAACGAGGTCCGGATGGTTCGTGATGTCCTCGAACGACCCGTCGGTGAAGTAGCAGACCGCCGTGTACTGCTGCGTGGCGCCCACGGGCAGCTCGAAATCTGGCGGGGAGACCACAATCGCGAAGATCTTGTTCTCGACGTTCAGCTTCGTTTCCCCCTCGATTCCATCCAGGGTGGCTCGGATGGTGCTCTTGCCGTCACTGAGGCCCTTCGCCAGCCCTTTCAGACCCGGTTCGTTGCTGACAGAAGCAACCAATGGCACGGAGGAGTCCCAGGCAGCCTTCGCCGTCACATCGATGAAGTTGCCGTTCGAGAGGATGCCCATCGCGGTGAACTGAATCGTCCTCCCCTTGAGGATCGTCGGGTTTCCGGGGCTCACGATGAGGGCGAGGAGCCTCGCGTCCGTGACCTCCAGACTCGCCGCGCCGGTAATCCCGTCCAGCGACGCCTGCACCTCGATCGTGCCCCCGTCGAGCCCTGTCACGACCCCCTTGTCAGCGGCCGTGTCCCCCACCGAAGCGACCTTGGGATCCGTCGAAGTCCAGGACGCCGCGGCGGTGATGTCCGCCTGCGAGTCGTCCTCGAAAATCCCGATCGCCTTGAGCTGGAGCGTGCCGCCGGCCTCGACGGTGGCCTCCGGCGGGTCGATCTTGATGGCGATCAGCTCCGGCGCCGTCACGACGAGCCACGCCTCGTCGCCGTGCTCGCCGACCGCCGCCACGATCCGGGCCGTCCCGGGCGCCGCCGCGGTCGCCAGTCCCTTCTGGCCGGGCTCATCGCTCACATCCGCCACCTGTGGATCTTCGGACTTCCAGGATGCGGCCTCGGTCAGGTCCGCGACCGTGCCGTCGCTGAAGAACCCGGTCGCGGCGAACTGCCTCGCCTGACCGGGGAAACTATTCGCGAGCGAGGGCGTCACCCGCACGCAGATGAGCGACGGCATCCCGGGCGCAACGGTAAGGACCGTGGAGCCGCTCACGGCGCCCTTTGTGGCGGAGATCGTCGTCTCGCCGGGCGTGAGGCCCGTGATGGCCCGCCCCTTCGTCTCCTCGGCGTTCTCGACGACGGCGACCAGCTCTTGGGACGAAGACCAGACAACCTGGCCGGTGATATCCTGCGAGCTCTCGTCGTCGTAGTCCCCGATCGCCTGGAACTGGAGGGTCGACTGGGTGCCCACGACAGGATCGGCGGGGAGGACACGGATCGCGACGAGCTTCGCGCCCGTCACGGTCAGCTCCGTCGATCCCGTGACGCCAGCGAGAGTCGCGGTGATCGTCGTTTTCCCCGGAGAGAGGGCTGCCGCCTCCCCCTTTTCGCCCGCCACGTTGCTCACCTGAGCCACGGCGTGATCCGAGGAGCTCCAGAGCACCACTTCCGTGATGTCGCGCGTGCTTCCGTTCTCGAATTCCCCCGTGGCGCGGAACACCTCGAAAGTCCCCGCGGGCGCGCTCGGATTCTCCGGCGCTACCGTGATCGAGATGAGCCGCGCTGCGGTCACGGTGACCCAGGCGGAAGCGCTCGCCTCGCCGAGGGAGGCGGTGATGCTCGCCATCCCCGGCGTGAAGGCGTGGACCAGCCCCGCAACCTCCGCATCGGGGGAGGCGACATAGATATCGTCCGACGTCCAGTTCACCTCGCCGGTGATGTCGCGCAGGACGCCGTTGTCGAAAAACCCCGTCGCGTGGAACTGGACGGACGAACCCTCGACGAGGACGTCGTGCGTCGGATCGAGGAGGATCGCCACGAGGCTCGCTTGCGTGACACGCAGGCTGGTGGAGCCGCTGGTGTCGTCGAGCGCGGCCGTGATGTCGACCTTGCCCGGATTCAGCCCTTCGGCGAACCCGCGTCCCTCGCCTTCGTTCTCGATCGAGGCGATTTCCTCGTCCGTACTGCTCCAGCTCACCAGGTCGCTGATGTCCTGGGTGATTCCGTTCTGGAAAATGCCGGTGGCGGAGAACTCGATGGAGGCTCCGACTTCTATGGAGGCATGGCAAGGAGTGACCTGGATCAGGACGAGCGCCGCCTCGACGACGGTCAGGTCCGTGAAGCCGCTCACCGCATCGAGCGTCGCGGTGATCGTGGCTTCGCCGGCCGCGTTGCCGGCGACCCTCCCCCTGAATCCTTCGTCGTTCGAGACCGATGCCACCTCGTCCGAGGACGAGGACCAGGCGACATTGTCGGTGAGGTCCTTCGTCGTCGCGTCATCGAAGACGCCGGTCGCCTGGAAAGGCAGCGTCGTCCCTTTGATCATGACGCCCTGAAATGGGGTGACCAGGATGGCGACGAGGGCTCCGGTGGGCTCGACAGGGACCTGGACCTCCACCGTCCGCGTCTTTCGCTTCGTGCAGGCCGGCGAGAAGGCCATCAAGACCGCCGAGACAAAGAGAAAACACCTCCGCAGCGTGGACGCGCTCATGAATCACATCCCTTCCGAATAAGAACTCTCTCGAGATCAAGCCCCTACACAGGCGGGCGACTTCCCAGGTTCGCCGGTCGAATTGTAGCGGCCCCTCCCTCCGCTCGGCCAGGGGGTAGTGCCTCAGGACCGTTCAAGCCATTGGAGGCAGCCCCGCGTCGTCGAGGGCGCGCGTTAGGAGGTCGAGGAGGTCCAATTCGCGCGCCCAGCGGTCGAGGTAGGCCCGATCGAGGGCCTCGGCCTGGACCTTCAGGACCCCCAGGACATCCTTCCACTGCTGGTCGGACGTCGAGCCGCCTTCGCCGTACCACCTGAGCTTGGAGAGGACGGTGTCCTCGGGAGAAGCTACGAACGCGGAACGTTCGGGCTCGATCATCAAGATCCGGCGCGATCTTCGATCAAGCTGGCTCCGAGCGAAGCGGTCGCCCTTGGAAATGAAGATATCGACCTTCAAGAAGTTCTCGAGGTGGATGAGATTGAAGGAGCTTCGCCGCCGGATCGCCTCCCGCATGGCGTCGGCGGAAACATAGAAATCCTTGGCGAGTGAGGAAACGAACGGGCCGACCTTCTCCAGCGGGAAGTCGGCGACGAGATCCGAGTCCCGCGTGGCGCGGGGGATTCCGTAGACCCCGCTGGCGACGGAGCCCCCGACGAAGTGCGGAATGCCCAGAAATTCGAGCGTATCCGCGACCTGCAGGGTCATCGTGAAGACCTCGACAGGAGAGGCCTTCACGCGCCCTCCGTATCCGGCAGCGGTCCAAAAACCCTCTCGGCGAGATCCTCACCCAGGAGAAGGCCTGCAAGCCGGCGGCGAAGTTCCTCCGGAGAGGCTCGCGGGTGGCGCTCCTTCAGGCCAATGAGCGCAAGCTCCCGCATGGCGCGGGTTGTGTCGTCGATCGCCGCGAACTTCTTCCACGGAGGCGCCCGCCGCAGGAGATCGATGAGCACTCGCTCGGCTTCAGGCGAGGTATCGCGCGACTGAGTGATCACGGAATCCCTCTCACAGATTCGAGATCGCCTTCCGTTCCGGGGCCGTCACCACCTGACCTTCGCCGGGAAGTACTCCGCGATGAGCTCCTCGTAGAACGGCCGCAGCTTCTTCGAGTCCGGCGGCTCGCTGTCCTTCGAGTAGAGGTCGTAGGGGTTGAAGGCCCGCACCCAGCGGAACATCTCCCGGTCGTGCTCCGTCATGAGGTGGCCGTACTCCCCCTCCTTGTGCGCCGGGTAGAAGGAGTGGTAGCGGATCATGTAGAGGGCCTCCTCCGGCAGATGGTCCCTCACGACGTGGTAGAGGTACTCGTCGTGCCCCCACGAGAGGAGGACGCTGTCGAGGCCGCATCCCTCCTCGTAGATGCCGCAGGGAGTTTGATATTCTGCCACGCGCGAGTCGGGATTCTCCTCGAAGAACTCGGGGAAGACGATCTTCTCCGAGTACCGGCAGCCGACGGGGAACGTGTCGCCGACCACCGCCCACTGCGGCTCGCCCCAGAGGCAGAGGATCTTGCCGAGGTCGTGGATGAGCCCCGTCAAGATGAACCAGCGCGGGTGGCCGTCGCGGCGGATCGCCTCCGCGGCCTGGAGGAGGTGGTCGAGCTGGGACAGCTCCGTGTCCGGGTCGCTGTCGTCGACGAGGGTGTTGAGATACTCCATCGCCTCCCAGATCCCCATGACCTTGCGGTCGAGGCCGAGGAACTCCTTGCGCTTTTGGCGCGAGAACTCGAGCGTCTGGTGGGTGTGGTTGAGCCGATAGAACTCCTTCACGCTCGGGCGCGCTTCCTTGCGGTAGTCGCGGAACTTCTCCCCCGACTGCTTGAGCTTTTCGGAGGAAGACTCTTCGAGCGGGTAGCGCTTCTGGAGGAATTCCTCCCAGTGGTCGAGGTCTTCGAGGGGGTTGTCGGCGGAGGAGGCGCGCTTGGCGGACTCCTGCGGCGTGTGGGCCATGGTCTGGTTCTCCCTTTGGGGGAGATTCTGACGCAGGCCGGGGAGGAAGGGAATAGCCCAGTCCCTGCCGCTACCGGCAAGGGACTTCCGCGGGAGCTTCCGCGGCCGCCCCCTCTTCACCCAGG